>MDTE01187418.1_pt1 | contig 31220 bp, 23 predicted proteins | sample 811231 | NCBI WGS metagenome assembly MDTE01 (sample SAMN05326651, study PRJNA326480) | marine metagenome | isolation source: seawater | place: Indian Ocean: Red Sea | collected 2010 | reverse complement strand
GATGATGATGATGATGCATGACGACGATCGGGCGCTCGACGAGGACGATGGAGACGGGGAAACGACGCGAACGAAGGACTGACGTGAGATGCGATGCCACCGCGCGCGGTGAATCGCGTGAACGCGCGCAGAGAACACACACGACAATGTCCGCCGTCGCATCTGGATCCGTCGCCGCGCGCGCCCTCGGGGCGAAGAAAACCGCGCGCGTCTCGCGCCGCGGTGCCGTCAAGGCGCCGCGTGCGGCGGTGCGTTCCGTCGCCGCGCGCGCGGGTGGTGTCGGTACGCCGTTCACGACGTGGATTTTGCAACAAGAGATGGAAGAAAACATTGACGGTGAACTCGCCGTGGTGTTGTCGTCCATCGGCTTGGCGTGCAAGCAAATCGCGAGCTTGGTGCAACGCGCGGGTCTCGCGGGCATGACGGGTTTGGCTGGCGAACAAAACGTGCAGGGTGAGGACCAAAAGAAGCTTGATGTCATCTCTAACGATGTCTTTTGCGATGTTTTGCGTCAATCTGGCCGTACGGGCGTCATCGCGTCCGAAGAAGAGGACGTCCCGGTCGCCGTCGAGGAGACGTACGGCGGCAACTACGTCGTCGTCTTCGATCCGCTCGATGGGTCCTCCAACATCGACGCCGCCGTGTCCACGGGTTCCATCTGGGGTATCTACGAGTCCGACTCCTCGTGCATCCCGGATTTCTCCGCGGAAGATTCCGCCAAGATTGAAGAAAAGTGCGTCATGAACGTCTGCCAACCGGGTAACAACTTGTTGTGCGCGGGCTACTGCATGTACTCGTCCTCCACCATTCTCGTCTTGACCATCGGCCAAGGCGTGTACGGTTTCACCCTCGACCCGACGGTCGGTGAATTCATCATGTCCCACGACAACATCAAGGTTCCGGAATCCGGTAAGATTTACTCCTTCAACGAGGGCAACTACGGCATGTGGTCCGAAGGCTTGAAGAAGTACATGGACTCGCTCAAGGATGGCGGCAAGGAAGCCGGTTCCAAGCCGTACAGCGCCCGTTACATCGGTTCCCTCGTCGGTGATTTCCACAGAACCATCTTGTACGGAGGCATCTACGGTTACCCGGGTGACTCCAAGAACCCGAACGGTAAGCTTCGTCTCTTGTACGAGTGCGCGCCGATGTCCATGATCGTCGAACAAGCCGGCGGCAAGGGTTCCACCGGTACGGAGCGCGTCCTCGACATTGTCCCGGACAAGGTGCACCAGCGCGTGCCGTTCTTCGTCGGTTCGAAGAACGAGGTCGACTATTTGGAGAGCTTCATGTGAGCGGTGATTTCATCCATCGCGTGAAGAAGGAGATTGATTATAGACTACGAATTCACGGAGCGGCGTGTTTTGTGATGTGATATCTACGACTTTCGATTTGATTCACGAACCTTTCCCCTCTCCCTCGACGACGACGACGACGACGACGCGCGTGAGGTAATAATCGATCGATCTTAATTAAAAAAGTTCTGAATAATCACTTCTTCGACGACGTCGTCGCTCTCTTGATGGCGCGTTTAATCGAGTCTCGATCGAGCTTGGTGACGACGTGAATCTCTTGCACTTGTCGTCCCGAACGCGCGAGCAAGTTGTATCCATCCTCGACGAAGACGTTGGTGAGCCAAAGTTCCAAATCTTGACTCACCACGCGCTGTTCCACAGCCTGACGACCCGGGATGACGGCGTCGATGCCCTCCTCCCTGAGGAGCGAGCTGCAGATATCCGGTAAACCCGGGAGAGGCACCTCCTCGAATTCATCCCCATCCATGGACGGCGCGGGCATGGTGACGGGCATGATGGTCTCCAACGTCTCCATCAACGGATCAGCCTGCGTTTGCTTGATGCTGAAATTAATCCGTCCGCTCTCCTCGTTGACGGCTAAAACCTTGACGAATTCTCGTTGACCCACCTTGACGGCGTCTCTCGGATGACTAATTTTATTCCAAGAAATCTCCGAGATGTGCACCAATCCCTCCAAACCGCTCGCCTCGCCTTGGCCGTCGCACACCTCGACGAAGGCGCCGAAATCGCTCAGCGACGTCACCACCACCTCCTTCACCTCCCCCACGGGCAGTTTCGCCGTCGCCCCCTCTTTCAACAACGCCCGTTCGCTCACGACGACGCGTCTCGACGAATAATCCATCAATTTCACGTCAATCAATTTCCCAATCTGCGCCTCCAACGCCTTGATCTCATCCTTGTCGGACGCCGCCGCGCTCGTCCCGTTCCCGCTCGTCCCGTTCGACGCCAGACGCAATCGCGTCGACCGCATCTGACTCTTCGGCAAAAACGCACGAAACCTCACCCCCTCATCCTCCTCACCGTCCTCACCGAGACCCCTGGCGCGAAGCACCGCCCCGCCTCTATTCACCACCTCCACGCGTCCCGTGAGTCGCCCCCCGCGCCTCTCGATGGCTTCGATCGCTCTCGCCACCGCGTCTTCCCTCGGCGACGACGACGACGACGCGTTCGACGACGACGAATTCGTCTCTCCCTCTTCATCCCCTCCGCGCATCGCCCGCGTCCGAATCATCGTCGCTCGCACCACCCGTCCCGGTCGTCCGCTCGCCCCTCGCGCGCGCCGCCGCCCTCCACCACCACCCGTCGTCATCCTCGTCTCGCGCGTCGTCGTCGCGCGCGTCCCCGCCGACATCGCCCGCATCGTCCTCGTCGTCGTCGTCACCGAACCCATCGGTTCGCGAGCGCGCGTCGCGCTCTCACACCCCTCGTCCCGAATGAATGAATGAATGAATGAATCAATGCACGTCACGCGCGTCACGCGCGTCGTGACGTCGACGTCATCACGACCGAGACGACCGAGACGACCGAGCCGGTGTTTTTTTCGTGTTTTTTTCCCGCGTGATGACGTGGACCACCGCGGTGGTCGCGCGCCGGGATTTTTTGGGATTTTTTTATCGACCCCGTCTCGATCGGTCATGGGGCGCTCTCTTCTCGTATTTCACCGATCGGGACGCCGTGTGTGTGTGTGTGTGTACGTCATTGAAAAAAGACGTCCGGAGAGATTTTTCCCGCGTTCGGTTCCGCGGCGCGCGGAGATGATGTGATCGGTTCGAATCGAATCGACTCGCGTCGAACACCGCGTCCGCACTCCGCGTCGCGCGAGACGCGACCGGTGAGACGAACGACCGACCGACGCGAAAATGGCCGCCAACGGACAGATGGTCCCCATGAACAACACGCTCTTCGGATGCATGGATGATTCCGGCGATTGCGTACACGCGGCGTGCTGCGGGCCCTGCCATTTGGGTTCGGTCGCGTAGCGCGCGCAGAGCGGTGATTGCTACGGGACGTGCTTCATCGGATACTTACTGGGGGGCATCGGGTGCTATCCGTGCTACGCCAAGTCCGTCTTGCAGAACGCGTTGCTCCGCGTGGGGGTGACCCAACCGATCGAATGTTTCGAATGCCTGTGTTTCGGCCCGTGTTTGCAATGCCAAGTGAGCCGAGAGGTGAACGCGAGGCAAGCCGCGGGAGCGGTGGCGGGTCAACAACCGCAGGTGATCGTCGTGCAAGCGCCCGCGGCGCAAGTCGCGCAAAAGTGAGCGCCGAGTCGATGACTCGTCGGTCGTTCGGTCCGTCGCGCCGCGCGCGAACGAACGCGAACGAAAGCGCGCGTTCGCGCTCAGTCGTCGTCGCGCGAGGATGTTCCATCGTCGCGACACGCACACGCGTGTAATAATCAGCGTGTAATAATCATATTATCCACCACTCGAGCGCGTGACGCCGCGCGAGTCGTCGCGACTCGATCGGCGACGCGCGCGCGCGGATGCGGCGACGACGAGAGAACGAGAGACGGCGCGATTGCGACGCGCGCGCGCGCGGATGCGAGCGCCGAGCGTCGGATGACGTCCGAGTCCGAGTCCTCCTCGAGAGTGTCCGAGGCGGTGACGGCGAGCGCGCGATCGATCGCGGCGTTGCGCGCGTTGGAGCACGCGCGAGGATGCGGGACGCGAATCTTTGAAGATTCGTACGCGCGCGCGTTGGCGGGAGAGAAAGCGTACGCGCGGGTGGTGGCCAAGGCACGGGCGCGTCGCGCGTCTTCTCGAGGCGAGGAGGGGGGCGACGAGGAGGGCGAGGAGGAGGACGCGCGCGGGTGGTGCGCGGACGACGGGCGCGTGGCCATTCGGACGCGATTCTTCGACGACGCGTGCGAGCGGTGGACGCGCGAGACGGAGGAGGAGGCGACGACGAGCGCGAGGACGCGACGGCAGATTGTGCTTTTAGGTGCTGGGTTCGATTCGAGGTGTTGGAGACTCGGAGGGAACGCGAACGCGGTCGGGACGTTGACGGCGTACGAGGCGGACGACGCGCGCGTCTTGGACGAAAAGGAAAAGGCGATGAAAGACGCGACGTTGACGCTCGTGGCGTCGAGGAGAGTGGTGCGCTGTGATTTAGAGCGCGGTGATTGGTTCGCCGCGCTGGTGCGCGCCGGGTACGACGCGACGTTGCCGACGCTGTTCGTGTTGGAGGGGTTGATGTATTACCTGTCGCCGCGCCGCGCGAGACGCTTGACGCGAGAGTGCGCGGCGCGCTCGGGACCGTCGAGCGCGATGGTGGTGTCCGTGGTGAATCCCGCCGCGCTGCGACGAGCGACGCGCGAGCCGCTTGGGGCGAAGATTGCGCGTTTTTTCGGTCGAGGAAAACCGAAAACGGCGAGACAGTCGTGGAAATCGTCGTGCGACGCGCCTCCGGAAACCTACTTCGACGCGTGGGACGTGGACACGGTCGGTCAACTCGGCGACGACGTCCTTCACTACGGTCGATGGGCGGGGAAGACACCGACCGAGTATCCCAGAGACGCGCGCGCGTACCGACGCGAGAAGACGCCTCGCACGTTTTACGTCTTCGCGCGCAAACGCGACGACGCGACCTCCTCTCGACGCGCGCCCGCCGCCTCGCACTCTTGATTCGCGCGAGTCGCCTCATTCATTTCATTTCATTTCATTTCACGTCGTTTGTTCGTTCGTTCGCGTCGCCGTCGCCTCTCCTCTCGGCCCTCGCGCGGCGCCCGCGCGGTCGTCCTCGAACCCACCCGCGCGAACACCATCACCTCGAGAGGGGTCTTCACGCCACTCCCGCGCGCGCGCGAACGCACGCACTCCCGCGCGCCGATTCTCGGACGAACCATGGTGCGTGAGGAACGCGCGCGCGCGATCGTTCGCTCGCGATGCGCGCTCGGCGCCTCGCGCGCGCGCTCTCGGAGTGAACGCGCGCGCCGATCTCGACCCATCGCGTCGACCCGCGGCTCGAGATCGACGACTGACGCGCGACGCTCGACGCGCGCTCTCGCGCAGGCTGCCTCTCATCGCATGATGGCGCATAAGTCCCGTAAGTTTCACGGAAACATTCACCGTCGCGGCGCGGTGGACGCGGGGACGACGAAGAAGAAGGATTTCTCCGTCGGGCCGGTGATGCTGGGATTTTTCGTCTTCGTCGTCGTCGGGTCGAGCATTCTGCAAGTGCTTCGATCGGCGTCCTCGGGACCGCTGGGAGGGGCGAGCGCGATGTGAGGGATGCGGTGACGTCGAGGGAGGATGGTGTTTTTGTTAATGTGCGCGAGCAAACTCGAGCTCTTTGTTTGTAACAATACGTACCAGTACATAGGTCGCTCGCGGGCGCCGACGACGCGTGCATCGCGCGCAAAGATTGACTAGAGCTACAATTCCGCTAATTCTACATGTCTCTCGTCGTCGTCCATCGGTCGGTACTCGACCGTCGGAGGAAGCCCGCGTTTGATCATGGCTTGGACGTCGGCGAGCGGTTTTCTCGCCGTCTCGGGGACGTACGCGTGCACGAACGCGGCGGCGGCGAAACAGACGCACGCGTACAACGCGAACGTTACCGCGCCCATGGACGCTAAGAGAGACGGGAAAATCAAATCCGATAACGCTCCCGAGGCGAAGAGCGCCGCCGTGACGAATGCGATGGCCGACCTCTTGGCTCGCATGGAAAAAATTTCAGAGACGACGATCCAATAGATGGACGCAAAGGAGCTCGCGAACGCCAACATGAAGGCGCACATGCCCAAGAGAGTCAGACCGACGCTGTACACGGCGTACCCGAAGCACACCACGCCGAGACTCAGGCCGGACGCGATGCTGCCGATGAAGAGTAACGGTCTTCGGCCCACGCGGTCCACCATGGAGATGCTCGCCACGACGCCTCCCGTCTTACACACGATCAAAAGACTCGTGTACAGATTGTACACGTCCATCGACTCATCCGTCGTCCCACTCGTCGCGCGCGCCACGTTCCTCAGCACCGATGAAGAGTAATTTATCACCGACGTCGACGCGCACATTTGATTAAACACCGCGAGCGCGAGCGCCAAACGCACGGCTCGCTTCTCATCCCCATCGAACGCCTCGCGCGCACCGTCCACGACGGCGTCCCGAAACGCTCGCACGAAGCTGACGTCGTCTTCCCCACCGGCTCCCATCGCTCGCTCCTCCGCCATGATTTCACCTATCTCCTCCTCCACCGCTTGCTCGTCGGCGCCCGCCTCTCGAAGCGCCGCGCGCGCCTCATCCTCCATCCCGCGTCGCACCAACCACCGAGGACTCTCCCTCGTCATCGCGAACGCCATGGACGACCAAAACCCCACCACCCCGGGCGAGAGTAAGAGCAATCCGTACGTCTTCTCCGGCTTCCACCACGTCATCGCGTTCGCCAGCACCATCCCGGCGCACACCGACAGCTCGTAACTCGCGCCCACCGCCCCTCGCACCGACGCCTCGCTGCACTCGCCGCAATACGCCGGCGCGATGACGGCCAACGCACCTATCCCAACACCCAGCACCATCCTCCCGAACGCGATTCCTCCGACGCTCGTCCACCGCGCGAAGGCCCACGTCGTCCCGCCGCCGACCAGCGAGCACGCCGCCGTCGTCGTCACCGCCGCCCATCGTCTCCCCGCGCTTCGCATCGAACCCGCGCCGACGAACGCACCGACGATCGCACCCACCTTGACCGCGCCCACGACGGCACCGCGCGCGCCCGCGCTCATTCCGAGCGCGTCCCGCATCGCGTGTAAGATTCCACCCACGAGCGCGAGGTCGTATCCAAAGGATAATCCACCCACGAGCGCGAATCTGTACGCGTGCGCGCTCGACCGACGCGTCGTCGTCGTCGTCGTCGTCGTCGTCATCGTCGCCACGAACGTACGGACGACGACGACGACGCGCGGTCGTGTGGCGCGCGCACTCATCGGGAACGAACGGTTGATGATGATTCCACAGCCTCGTCGGATTACAAACGAACGCGACGCCTCCCGCGTCACGGGTCCGCCCCGCCGAGCTCCACGAGCTCCATCTCGTCCTCGCGCAGCGTGCGACGACTCGGCGCGCCCTCGGGCACGCGATCGGGTCCGAGCGCGCGCACGGTGCGTTTCGGGCGCAACACGCTCTCGAGCATCGCCGCCGAGCTCGACGCCCCGCGCGCGCGAGCGAGCGCGCGCTCGGCGTCTTCGACGGGGAGGGACGATATGCGCACGCCGTCCGCGGTCATGCGGGGCGGGAACGCCATGCGCGCCGCGCGCGCGGTGCTTCGCAGGGCGAACGCGCTCATGCGCGAGAAATGGGCGCGCGCGCGAGTGACGGCGCGACGACAGACTCGCGCGCGCGGGTCGGCGCGACGCGCGTCTCGAGCGGCGCGCGCGAACGATGAATGCGCTCGCGTCCGGCGGCGTCGTCTCGCGCGCGCTCGCGCGGGCGTCGTCGACGAGGACCGCCGACGACCGCCGCTCGGTGACGTCGACCAGCGCGCGTGGACGCGCGCGCGAATCTGCGAGATGCGTCGGCGTGGACGCGCGCGGGGCGTGGACGCGCGCGGGGGGTGGTCGAGGGTGGGCTCGCGCGCGTCGCTCGCGCGTCGTCGTCGCGCGCGCGGGACCGAATGGACGCGACTCGAGGTTCATATCGCGCGAGGAAAAGGAGCTCAATAGAGAAAACGCCAAGACGTGGCTCGCGGTGGGGAGCGCGGCGCTCGCGATGACGGTGGTCGTGGCGGCGGTGTACGAAAACTCGAGCGATGGGTTTCTGTACGGGGTGGATTCGATCGAATCGTACGCGTCGGGGGATGGATTGGATTTCGTTTTCGCGAGCGACGGCGGACCGGCGCTGAGCGCGGCGAGCGTCGCGGGGGCGGCTATTTGGGGGTTGGCGCTGTACTTCGCGTCGCCAGTGAGCGTGATCATGTTATTTTTAGGACGAACGGACAGCGAACGTCCGAGCGATTGGTTGTTGCGTAAAGTTACGGGAATCGCGCAGATGGAGGACGCGAGCGTCGGAGCCAAAGTCGCCGTCGCCGCGTGGTTTCTCGTCGCCGGCGTCGCCGCGAGCGTCGTCGGTGACGCCGCCTTCGGCGACTCCACGTGGCAAATATCCAGTGGACTAGGATTCCTGACCATCGCCGGCGTGAGCGAGCTCGGCAGACCCAAACGCGTCGACGAGGCGACGCTCGCCAAGCTCACCGCCCAATACGACGACTTTTGCGAATTCGCCCAAAATCGTCTCTCCCGAAGCGGTCGCGCGCACCAGACGGAAATCTCCAGGGCGTTCCGCGACGCCTACCCGCAGCACGACGAGTCCGTCCTCGACGAGTCCGAGTTCCGCTCGCTCGTCGCCAACTGGCACCCCGCCGCCGAGAGAAGTCCTCGCGGCTATTACAAAAACTTATCCCTCGTCAAATCCGAGCGCGTCTCCGTCAAAGATCTCGGTGTGTGACGCGCGAGAATCAATCACCACCTCCGCGTCGCAGACCGTTCGCCGTAGCCTCGAACCGCGCGTTGTGAGTTTTTCGCGCTCGCCGCCGACCAGCCCTCACACCGCGCCTCTCCCTCCCCCTCTCTCGACGACATGTACGGCCGAGACCGGGACCGGCGCGACTACCGCGACGACCGACGCGATTACCGCGACGATCGGCGCGGTCGCCGCGACTCGCGCTCGCCGCCTCGGTACCGAGACGACCGTCGCGGTCGCCGGGATTTCGGCGGCGGCGGTCGAGGACGTCGGGGTGGATTTCGCGCCGAGCGCGATCGGAGCATGTCCCCGGGACCGTGGGAACCGAAGCCGAGGATGCGGAAGACGTTGTTTGACGTGGTACCGGAGGGTGGTGCGTGCGATCGCGCGCGCGCGCGCGGTGAGACGCTCGTGTGTGCGCGATCGAGCGATCGTCGAGCGACGACCGAGGAGGAGACTGACGCGCGTTTCTCGACGCAGTGGACCCGAACGACCCACCGCCGTTCCCGACGGGTGGATACGCGCCGCCTCCGGGCATGGGGTACGGTCCGGGCGCGATGCCGATGACGGCGCAGGCGACGAGACACGCGAGACGAATCTACGTCGGCGGCGTCGCGCCCACGACGACAGAGGCGGACGTGACAAAGTTCTTTAACAACGCTCTGGTCGCCGTGAACGGCGCGAACGGGGAGGAAGGACCGCCCGTGGTGAATTCGTACATCAACGTCGAGAAGAAGTTTTCGTTTGTGGAGTTTAGAAGCGTGGAGGAGACGTCTAACGCGTTGGCGTTGGACGGCGTCGTCATCGACGGCGTCCCGGTGCGCGTGCGGCGGCCGAATGATTACAACGCGCAACTCGCGGCGGGACTCGGACCGTCGACGCCGAACCTGTCGTTGGATTTGGCGGCGATCGGGTTGGATCCGAGCGCGTTACAGCGCTCGGCGGGGAATAATATTTTGCAGGAACACGAGGATCGCATCTTCATCGGCGGTTTGCCGTACTTTTTAGAGGAGCCGCAGGTTCGAGAGTTGCTCGAAGCGTTCGGACCGATAGCGAAGTTTGACTTGGTTCGCGACAAGGACAATGGAAATAGCAAGGGGTACGGATTCGTTGTCTACGAGGACGTCTCCGTCACGGACATTGCGTGTCAAGGCTTGAACGGGATGCAAATGGGCGACAAGACGCTCACCGTGCGCCGCGCGGAACAAGCTCCGACTCGATCGACGACAAGCGTGCCGCCGCCGCCGCCGCCCGCCATCGCGGCGCCGCCCTCGAACCCGCCGTCGACGGTCGTCGCCTTCAGTAACATGGGACTCACCGTCGAGGAGTTGGCGGACGACGAGGAGTACGAAAACATCATGGAGGACATGCAGGAGGAGTGCGGGAAACACGGAGAGATTTCAACCGTCATCATTCCTCGACCGGCCAAGGACGGCGACGCGAGCGCCCCGGGCATCGGGAAAGTTTTTGTGCAGTACGTCTCCGTCGACGCCGCGATGAAGGCTCGCGACGCGTTGAACAATAGAAAATTTGGCGGTTCCGTCGTCGTGGCGGATTTTCTCGACGAAGCTTCATTCCATGCCAGAAGTTTCTAATTTCAAGTGTTAGAACTATGTCCGGGACGCTCACCACAGTAGCTTGGTTTGTTTGTTGTTAATTAGCAGAAGAAACGCCAGTACAGGTATATGCCGTACCACCCGATGAGACCCGCGCCGGCGAGAGAGACGATGGATAGGACGACGGCCCACGCGATTGTCCAGACGGCGGAGCGCTGAATCGACGTTCGTCGGCTCTTACGCCTGAGACGAATCGTGCCTCTGTCTTCGTCGATGATTTCGCGTCTAGAGACCGATCCACTCTTTCTCATGATCATCGTGCCTCCCTCATCCGCGTCGAAGGTGGCGCTCACGTCAAAGTCGCCGTCGAAATCGATGGTCATGTCGATCGGCGCTGGATAGCTCGCCGTAGATTTCGACTGAGGAAGCGCGATCGTCGGATCGCCGGTCATCGTGTTCCAAGTCTGCGAACTCTTGAGCACACGAATATCGCTACGCTCCAGCGTCGATTTCGCGGCGGCGAAAATGCTCCCCATCAAGATGAGCGCCGACGCGAACGTGTCTCTCACGAGCACGCCGCCGCCGCCTCCGGCGGACATGATGATTCCAGCGAATATGGGTTGGAGGGATCCGTAACACGCCGTGACGACGGGCGTCGTATCCGCTTCGGCGCGCGTCGTCAGTGCGTACGCGGCGGACGACAGAATACCGACGGCGGCCACCGCCGCCCACGCGCTCGTCTGCGTCACGATGGCTATGGGATTCTCCACGAAAAAGTGTTCGCGCAACACCAGGGGAAGCGATATCACGATGCCCATGATGGCTCCCATGAATTGCGACACCACGGCGACGGTGACCGGGTGGTACGTGCGCAATATCGACTCTTGGAACGCGAGATACGCCGCGAACGCGGCGGCGCGAATCAACAACGCGACGTTCCCCGCGCTCAACCACATGCGCGCGGGATCCAACAACAAAATCGTACCGATCACGCTCACCGCGATCGCCGCGAATTTCCCCACGCTCGGTTTCTCTATCCCCTGAAACACCGCGATCGTGCACGAATACACCGACACTAACTGCCCCAACACCACCGCGTTTCCGATTGACGCTCGTTTGAGCCCGTACGCTAAACAAATCTGCGCCAAACACACGCATGCCGCCAGCATTATCATCACCAACGACGACCGCAACGCTTTCCGCTTCTTTACATTATTCAACTCTCGCATCGTCTCCCCCCTCGTCTTGGCCAACAGATAGACGAACGGCAACGACAGCGCGCTTCGAGCCAACGTAAACTGCGCCGCGCTAAAGTATTCCATCGACTGCGCGCTCGCGCACATCGCCCCCACGAAACACAACTGCGCGCACATCAGCAACACCGCACTCCTCGACGCGCGATTCACGTCATCTCGCACTTTACGCCGCATCTCATCCAATTCTTCCGGAAACGTCTCGCTCAGCGTCTCGAGAAACGCCTGGAGCTCACTCTTATTCTTCCACTTGATCGCCCCGACCCTCGTCGCGGCCGTCGTCGACGTCTCGCGTCGCTCGGCGTCCGCGTCCGCGCCCTCATCGTCGACGCCTTCGCTTCCGCTCGCCGCCGCCGTCGTCGTCGCGCGTCGGTCGCGCGCGCGCTCGCGTATCTTTGCGCGCGCGCGCTCGAGTCGTCGCGCCGGGAGGGCGACGCCGCGGTCGGTGAGGCGCGCGGCGCGCGGCCGGGACGACGTCGTCGCCGCGTGCATCGCGCGCGATGGTGGACCGCAGCGCGCGTCGCGCAGTGGCGCGCGCGCGCGTTCGGCATCTCCGCGCGCGGAGGAACGAACGAACGCGAAAACTGCGCTCGCGACGATGACCTCCGTCATCGACCGCGCCGAGGCGTACGTGCGCGAGGAATTGGCGCAGAACGACGGTTCTCACGATTTTTGGCACATTTCTCGCGTGCGAGCGAACGCGATGGCGCTCGCGAGGGAGGAATCGACGACGAACGACGAAGGTGTGGATGAGGAAGTGGTCGAGCTCGCCGCGCTCTTACACGACGTCAAGGATTGGAAGTACGCCGGCGGCGACGCGAACGCGGGTAGAGACGCGGTGCGTGCGTTTTTATCGTCCGTGGCGTACGACGAGGCAAAGATGGAGAAAATATGCGCCATCGTGCGGTACGTCGGTTTCAAGAGCGAGCTCGCGGGCGAAGGCGACGACGCGTACGCGCGAGCGACGAATTCGATTGAATTCAAAATCGTGCAAGACGCCGATCGATTAGACGCGATAGGAGCGATCGGTATCGCTCGGACGTTCACGTTTGGCGGCGCGAGGAACAATCCGATGCACGTGCCGGGGGTGGAACCCGAACGCGCGCTCACCGCCGAGGCGTACGCGAAGAATCAAACGAGCGCCGACAGACCGAACACGACGATCAATCACTTTCACGAGAAATTATTCAAACTGCGCGACAAGATGAAAACAAACGCCGGTCGTCGTCGAGCGATGGCGAGACATGACGTCATGGTTCGGTTCGTCGAGCAGTTTCACCGCGAGTGGGATGGCGAGGCGTAGTGTCGCAGACCGTCCGTCAACCGCGCGTCGTCCTATCGTGAGTTTCGAGGAGTGGGCGCGGCCGTGTCCTCCGACTATAGAAGATGTAATGTACAAGATTTTCACGCGTGCGCGCGCCGCTCTCCTAGGTCGACGTTCCGGCATCTTTTTTATAAAACGTCGGCGCATCGTCGTCGCGTTCCTTTTGCTCGTTCGTCTTGCCCATCGCGCGCTCTTGCACGGCTCGAATGGCATCTTTCCCCGCCACCGACGCTCTCTCCGCCGCCGCCGCCGTCACCTCCGAGGCGCGTTTACTCGCCGCGGACGCTCTCTCCGCCGCCGCCGCCGTCTTGGCCGACGCGCTCTCCCACATTTTACCTAAATCTATGTTCTTCAGCGTGTCCTTCATCTGATGCGTCACGCTCTTCGCCTCGATGATGATCCGTCGCGGGCTCTGCGCCTCCTCCAACGGTCCGTCCTGCGCGCCGCCCTTTGGCGGCGGCGGCTTTAAATTGACGCCGTGCATGTCCTCGTCGGAGATTCCAAGCGCCTCCTTCCTCGCGAGGGCGATCCGTTCGGCCTCAGCGACGTCGAGCGATTGTTCCGATTTTATTTCGTCCGTTTGGTTTCCTAAAATCGCACCCTTGGTGGACTCGGCGCGCGCGCGCATGCCATAGAGCGTGTATGCCCGACCGCTCGCGTCTTCGTCCTCTCCGTCGTCGGCGGTGAAGAAATCATCCAAATCATTCGTGATGGCCGGCGCCATGCTCGACGCGACGTCGAGCGAGGAAGCGATATCTTTCAACGACAGGTCGGCCTCGGCTTTCCCGCGCTCCTTGGCGAGACGCGCGAGTCGTTTCTTCAAATCGTGCTCCGCCATGATTTCCTCCGTCGTGCGCGAACTGATTTGATTCGTCATGGCGTCGCTCACCAACATGTCGTGCAATTGCATGACGTGCGCGATCTCCGCCTCGAGCGCGCGCTGCGCCTCGGTGTCTTGTAACTCGGCGTCGTCTCGTCGCTTATACAACGCCTCGAGTTCGGCACCAATCTCCGCCTCGAGTAACATCTCCTCCACTTCGCACATCATCTCGATGGTTCCGCTCAGCGACTCGCTCTGTTCCCAAATCTTCGCCGTCATCCCCGACACCTCGGCGAGCTCGCGATCGACAGCCACCCACTGTTCCTCGTGCTTACGAATGACGGATTCGAGTTCGGCGCTCGAGCGTAACGCGATGTTGGCTCTGGAATCGACGTGCGCGTGCCGAACGTCGTACTCCTCCATGGCTTCCTCCACCGCGCGCGCGTACGCGGCCACGCCACCGTCCACGCGCGTGTCCTCCTGCGCGAGATGGAAAGTAATACAGTCGCACACGACGGTCAGTGTTCGTTCGTCGTCAACACCCGACGCGCGTCCAGAAATCAAAATCATCCCTCGGGTCGCTCGATTCCGCGCGAGTCGCGTCGCGCGCGCACCGCCTCGGCGTTTCGTCGCCGCAGTAACGCCTCGAGCGCGTCTCCGTTCACCCCGGACCGTTCGAGCGCGTCGCGCGTGCGCGCGCCGATCTCATTCACCGCGCTCACGGTCGCGCTCGACGCGCGTTTCGCCTCGCTCACGAGCGCGTGCGTCGCTCGCCCGTACGCATCGCGCAGGAAATCGTGCGTCGCGCTCATCGCTCGAGGAAGCGCCGGTCCGAACGCCCCGAACGCGCCGGCGATGCGCGATGGATGCGTCAGTCACTGACGCTCGGGATGCGCGTCAACATGAGACGTGCGATCACCGCGCAGGCGACCGCGTCGTTCTCCCGCGTCGGCTCGCGCGCGGGTGACGCGCGGAAATCATCGTGTGCGACGCGCGCGTCCACCGTAAAGCGCGCGTCGACGTCCGACGCCGACGCGGTGCGTCGACAACAGTCACAAATCACCTTTGTGAAGATTCACTGCGTCGAGGAATCCGTCGACGCGTTCATCGCGCAGACGCTCGATAACGCGATGAACTCGACGCGGGAGGTCGGAAACGTGCGTTTCGACGCACTGCGCGATCTCGATGATCGATCGAGGTTCACGCTGGTGGAGATTTATTCGGATGAAGCGTCGAAAAACGAACACAAGATTACGGCGCATTACGAAGCGTGGCGAGACGCGTGCGCACCGATGATGCAAAGTCCGCGCTCGGCGGAGCGTTACGTCGCCGTCGAACCGAACGACGACGGATGGGCGTACGCCAACGCCACGTCGTGGTCGCCCGAGGATGAGGCGGAGATGGGCGCGGCGAGCGTCGTGCACGTTCGATGTCGCGTCGTCCCGGGCTCGGAGGACGCCTTCGCCGCGCTGTGCGCCGAAAACGCCCTCCACTCGTCGCAAGAACCCGGAAATTTACGATTTGACGTCTTTCAAAACGCCGACGACCCCGAACGCTTCGTCTTGGTCGAGGTGTACGAAGACGCCGCCGCCGCCGCGAGACATAAAGAGACGGCGCATTATCTCGCGTGGCGAGACGCCGTCGCCGATCTCATGGCCGAACCTCGCGTCGCAGAGCGCTTCGAGGCTTTATTTCCCAACTCATTCACCGCGTGGTCGGGCGAAAACTGCGAAGACGCGTGCGAGATGGCCTGGTGAAACCGTTAGTAATCACATTCGCGTTTCCTTCGGCGACGCGTCGCCCCTCCCCACACCCCCCCTCGCCCCCATCCATGCCTCCCGCGCCCAGATTTTGCGACGTCACGGGCGAGGCGCTCAACGACGCCGCGTTCGAGCTCACCCGCGCCGCCACATCGTCCTCATACGTCGACGCTCGCGCACCGAGCGATGACTCACCGTTGCGTCGAATTCCACGCGTCGTCGTCGATTCGGGACGATGGAAGTACGTCCTCGCGCAGGTGCGCGTCGAGGGACGAGACGACGAGGCCGTTCTCGTCGTTCGCGCCCTTCGCGGGACGACGTGGCACGCGGATAATTTCGCGAGATTGCGCGAGGAGATGCGCGCGTCGGCGACGGGAATGGAGAACGCGTTCGTCGCCTTCGTCGTCGGTGGGGGACGAATCGAGCGCGACGACGAGGCGAAGACGATGTCGGTGTACGGATACAGTAAAACGTTCGGGCGGTGTCCGGGATGTAACGAACGAACGGCGATTATTTTGAGAGAGGCGTTTCCGGAGTACGAGACGACGTGGCGCGACGACGGGTATTGACAGTATTGATGACGAAACGAATGAATGTGAAACGAATGAATGTGATGAATGTAATGTACAAACTATAATATGCGCGACGCTCCTTTACCACGAATCAAAGTTACCGAAACCGCCGGTGGGTTTCGCCTTCTTCGCCGCGGGCGCGCTCGGCGCCGGGGCGACGTATTTCCCGACGCCACCAGACTTGCCACCCGCCGCGGCCGTCGACGCGTCTCGAGCCAACGCCTCCGCGGGATTACTCCACCACGCCCCTCTCTTCCCCTCACCCTTGCCGCTCTTCATATCCTCCGCCTTGGCCTTGGCGGCGGCTTCTTCTCGCTCTCTCTGTTCATCTTCTTCGCGCAGTTCCTCGTACGGGTTGGTGAAAATCGTGCACGCCGTGATCTTGATCAGCTTCAGCGGACGATCGGCGGCGTCCGTCTCGACTTTTTCGATCTTAGCCAGCGTTTCCATGCCTCCCACGACGCGACCGAAGACCGTGTGCTTGCCGTCGAGGTGCGGCGTCGACTTGTACGTGATGAAAAATTGCGACCCGTTCGTATCCTTCCCTCGGTTCGCCATGCTCAGCACGCCTCTGTCGTCGTGTCTGAACGGATTATTCTTAATCTCATCCTTGAACGTCTCTCCCCATATGCAGTGCCCTCCTTTGCCCGTGCCGGTGGGGTCGCCGCCTTGAAGCATAAAGTTCTTGATGCTTCGATGAAACTTGACGTCGTCGTAGTATCCCTTCTCCGCGAGCGTGATGAAATTTTCGCAAGTTCGCGGCGCTCTATCGCAGTGTAACTCTATGTTCAAATCACCAAAGTTGGTGTGCAAGCGCACGTATCCCTTCTTGGTGGGATTGTACCACACTATTTCCTCGGCGCGATAATTCTTCGTGTGCGTCTCCATCGTCGTCGACGTGAAACCCATCGCGCTGTGTCCCGTCGTGCGCATTTCATTCGTCTTAGTCTTGAGAGGCACGAGATACGGCGCCATCTCCGCGCGCCGTTTCGCCTTTTCCTTTTCCGTGCGCGTGTCCAAATCGACTCGTCCACTCTCGTTCGTGTCCCACGTGTGTGAACCGGGCTTGAACGTAATCTTATCGGCGGGCGCCACGTATTCGGGCCCTCGAAGTAAATGACTGTTATCGACGGGATCAGGCTTGGTTTCGATCCCACGCTTCTTATTCTCCTCCGCGTCCTTCCTCTTGGCGAGATCTAACGCCTCCTGCGCCGCGCGCTGCGCCGAACTCCCGCCGCCGGCGCCGATTTTCGCCGCCTCGTCGCTCCCGAGCGCCGACAACACCCGTCGCATATCTTCGCTCACCTGCGTCTTATTAATGTTCCCATCGTCGTCGCTTCCCTCCCGACCCAAACCCTTCACCTCGATCCCCTTTTTCACGTGATCAAAGGTATCCAACGTCCTCGCTCGCAAATCCAGCGGGTCTTGCAGCGTCACCACGTCGCTCCTCTTGAACGGTTCATCCGTCAACAAATCCTTCCAATTCTTCGCCTTGACGCACAACTCCTCGATTGCGTCCGCGCAATACACGTTACCGGTCGTTTTCACGCAGCATATGCGCGTCGAATCCGTGAACGTCTTATTCAACACGGGACACTCGTACTCTCCGTCCTTATTCTTGTACCAGTGCAACTTTATCAAATCCTTCACCTTCAGCGCCTCTCCCGTCACCGGGTGCCGCTCGTGCTTCATCACGTACGGCACGGCGCGCGTTATGTCCATCACCGTCCCGTCCGGCGCGCACACCGCGCTCTCGAAGGGTAAAAACGAAATCGCACAGCAGTTGAATGGTAAACGCCGAAACGGCGCCTCCGCGCCCTTCGCCTTGGCCCCGCCGCCCTCGGTGGCCCACTCGGCGGCCGTCACGTAGCCCCGATCCTTCTTGGCCGACTTGTTCCGACCCATGACGGCGTCTCGCGTCTCTCGCGCGCGTCCCGAGGCGCCCTCTGCCGCCGTCGTCCCATTCGAGCGCGCGAACCGCGCGAACCGCACATCGCGCCGCGAGCGTTCCGCGCACGAGCGCGAACGGACGAACGGGGGACGACATGAGTTCGGGACTCGGGAAAGGCGTCGGCGTGCCGGTCAAGCTCCTTCACGAGAGCGAGGGACACGTGGTGACGGTGCGTGAGGATTCGCCCATTATCGCGAGGGAACGAGGCGAGACGCGAGACGCGAGACGCGGAGGCGCGCGCGCGGAGGGGGAACGGACGGTACCGGTGACGGTGTCGCCGACGCGCGCGAGGAAGCGCGACGACGCGAGAGAGGGACGCGCGAGAGGTCGGATTGGTGGGCGGAGGGTTAGGGTTGGGCGACGGCGGCGGCGGCGACGCGACGAGAGAGACGACGCGAGAGCGATGGACTGACGACGCGCGCGCGCGTGATTTCTTCGCGCGATGACGATAGGTGGAGTTGAAGACCGGGGAGACGTACCGCGGACAGCTCGTCGAGAGCGAGGATAATTGGAATTGTCAGATGAAGGATGTCACGCACTGCGGCCGGGACGGCAAGGAGAGCAAGATGGAGCACGTGTACATTCGCGGGTCAAAGGTTCGGATGATGGTGATCCCGGACATGCTCAAACACGCGCCGATGTTTAAGCGGCTCGATCCGAAGTTTGACACCAAGACGGGCACGAGGAAGAAGTGAGCGAGGCGGCGTCGGTCAAACTAGTAGTTTTCAAATAATCAAACAAAAGCTTTAGTCTCTACTTACCGAACCGCTGCGCGGTGGTGAGGTATTTATCTATGATTCGTGTGAAATCGTCGTGACTGAATCGCTCCAAAGATTCCTCGTGGAAGAGCTCGGCGGCGTGCAGTTGCCACGGTGGGTACCCGTCGAGATGAAACGTCGGTCCGAAGACGACGACGACGTCCGCCGGCGGGAGGAACGTACCCTCGTCGCGCATCCATCGCTCGAGCTCGCGCACCTTGTCCTTGTACGCAAAACGTTTCCCTCCGCTCTCGCTCTCGTCCTCGCTCTCCTCCGAATCATCGTCTAAATCGGCGCGTCTCGCGGCGTCCACCAACGCCGCGCACGCGTCTCGTCCGCCCAACGCGTCCACCTCCATCGTTCCCCGATCGCCCGCGCGTCCACCTCGCCCCACCTCGCGCACCACACCACCCTGCGTCTCATCACACGCTCGCAACACGTACTTGAACGCCTCCTCCTCGCTCCTCTTCCGCAACGCGCGCTCCAACGCCTCGCGTCCGGCGCCGTCCCGCATCCGTCCCGTCCCATCGTACACGCTCGTCCGCTCCACCCCTCGCCTCGAGCACCACTCCACGATCTCACTCACCCGCCTCACGGACGTCTCCAATCCACACGCGTCCTCCTCCATCGCCACGATCACCGCTAACGTCCTCGGCGCGCGCGTCGGCTTGGCGCCGCCGTCGTACCTCGCCCACCCGTCTCGCCACCGTCTCGCCATCTCCGCCCTCGCCGCTCGCCACGCGTGTCGCAATCCCCGACGAGGTTCAAACCTCGACCATCCGACCGTCCGAAACGCGCGATCGACCCCCGCGCGCGCGATCGCGCGCGTCACGAAGAAGACGTGCACCATCCAGAGCAACCACCGCTCGACGCATCGGCGCGGCTCCTCGCGCGCGGCGAACGCCATCGCCGACGATTCGCGCTCGCGACGCCGCGCGACGCGTTCCCCGTCGTCCGCGCTCGCGCGCGCTCGCGACGCGGCGTCGACTGCGGATCGCACGCGCGCGAACGTCGTCAGTCGCCGCCGCGATCGAATCGCGCATTCACCGAAATGTTCAAGCGCGCCGTGTCGTACGCGCACGCGAGCGTCGAGCGCGCGCGTCGACGGAAGAAGGATGCGAATGCCGTCACCGAGCTCGAGGTGCCGCGCCTGGATGACTTTCGCGAGGAGCAGAACGCGACGCGATTCGTGCAGAGACATAAATGGTTGTCCATCAACGTGGGCGCGTTTCCGGTGCGTCGTCTCTCTCTCTCGCGCGAGACGCGGTATTCGCGCGCTCGTGCGCGTCATCGTTCGCGACCGAGAGACGCGCGCGCGAACGGTGACGACGGAACGTCGGACGGGGACGATTCATCATCAATTCTCTCGGCGGTCGGTAACCGCCGGGACGAAATGGACGACGAATGACTCGACGACGAGAGCGACGCGCGCGCGTCCGACGAGCGGTTCTCGCGACGGTGTCTCGAGTGAGCGATGCCGCGAGAGGGTCGGAGGGCGAGACGGGAGACGCGCGGTGATTGAGGATCGACGAATGACTGACGGCGGGCGGCGGCGGCGAAACGCAGCTGGTGCGCATCAATTGGGTGGTCGCGCTCTTGGCGACGATGATACTGTGGGGATTCACGATAGCGGTGTTGTCGTCCGAACATGAGGTGCACAGGACTTTTTCCAAGGCGACGTCGTGGATCGCGAGGAATTTTACGTGGTTTTATACCGTGACGCAAAACGCGTGGGTGTTCGTCGTGTTTTACGTGTTGTTCAAACCCAAGTACGCGAATCTCAAGTTGGGGAGGGAGGACGATAGGCCCGATTACTCGGATCTCGTGTGGTTCATCTTGATCTTCACCACCAGTCTGGGCACGGGGATATTTTACTACGGCGTGAGCGAGCCGATGGGCTACTATCGCAAAGACTCGGGATTGCTCGGGAGCGATACAAACTATTTAGCGAAGATTCCGTTCTTGAACGACGATCAGAGGGCAAACATGGCGATGTTCGTGACGTTTTTGCACTGGGGCGTGCACGGGTGGGTGACGTACATCATCGTCGCCCTCGTGCTGTCCGTCGTGTGTTATCGTCTCGGACGACCCATGACGATTCGCAGCGCGTTTTATCCCATCATCGGTGATTTCGTCAACGGTACGTTCGGAGACTTGATCGACGGTTTGTCGATCGCGTGCACCACGTTTGGTCTGTGCACGTCGCTCGGTCTCGGGGCGAGCAGTATCAACGCCACGCTTCATCGCATGCATAGTGGTATCCCGAACAATTCGTTGAACGTCGAGTCGCTCATCGTGTGGGGCATCACCTTGTTGACGACGGGCGCGCTCGTGAGTGGCATGCGCCGCGGTATGATGATGGTGGCCTTGATCGCGTTCACGGCGCTGATTTTCTTCATCACACTTCTGTTCATGTTGGATAACACGTGGTACTTGGCGAACTCGTACACCCAGCAGTTGGGGACGTATTTGCAGTACTTCATTCTCGGAGGCTTCGACAATGACGCTTTGCCTCAGCTGAATTATGAATTTCAGAGCAGTCCAACTCTCTTATGGGGCGACACGCACACGCGAAAGCACATCGAAGCAGCTCTCGGTCAAACATTGGCCGAACCGTCCACCTACTACGAAAGTTCACCCAGTTCTTTCATGGATTCCTGGACTATCTTTTATTGGGCGTGGTGGATCACGTGGGCTCCATTCGTCGGCATGTTTATCGCTAAAATTTCGCGAGGGCGCACCGTCAGATCGGTCATCCTCGTGGGTATGATCGCGCCCATGCTTTTGTGTTTTTTCGCGCTTTCGACTCTGGGGTCGATCGGTATTCGCATGCAACGTTTCGCGGAGCTCTCTCTGCACGGGAGACCGGACTGGAAGAAAGGCGTGGTGAACTGCGGCGAGCTTGGGTATGACGCCGGAGTACCAACCTCTGAGCTCGCGAAAAAGTTAGCTGATAAAGTCGGCATTTATGCGCTCTCGTGTCGAGCGTCGACGGATCGGATTTTAGACATTTTGGAGCCGTATGGAAATCTGACGTCGTTTTTACAAGTCATGACGCTGTTGGGCATCATATTCTTCTTCGTCACGTCTGCAGATGCGGGAGCTTTCGTCGACGATATTATCGCCGCCAACGGCATGGAAGATCCACCCACTTTACAAAAGATCTGGTGGGCCGTCACGCAAGGGGTCACCGCGCAAGCACTTCTCAGCGCGAGTAAGAAAGGAGCATCGACGATTCAATCCGTGAGTATCTGCGCCGCGCTCCCGTACACATTCGCTCTCTGCTACATGTGTTACGGACTCTTCCACGCCATGGATGAAGCCATCGGCGACGCCAAGTATCAAAAGATGCGAAAAGGCTTCACCACGTCAGTGGTCGACGTGTTTGAAAACTTTCACTCATCTCCAGACGGCACGATGGAGACGAAACTCATGCCTACGAAAGATAGGTTGCGGCTTCTCGCGATGGCTACCATCTTACCTCACAGGACTCTCATCACGGCGGCGCTCGAGTTGTTCCCTCCGCTTCAGTTGAGTTTGGTCTCGTACAGTTATCTCGCCGCGCATGTTCTCTGGATCTTGCTGCTGTGTCTCTCGCCTTTGAAGAAGGGTACGTCCACCATCGCTTGGTTGATGTATCTATTCTTCTCGTGCATCACGACCTCCGCGCGATACAATCTGCGGACGAAGTGGCATATAATGGGTAACCTGATGGACGATGCGTTTGTCTCATTCTTCTTTTACCCGTTCGCGCTCGTGCAGATGCGTCTTGAGGTTGAGAGCCATCGCGGAAGAGCCGTGATCGAGGAAGGGTCAAGGCAAGCAGAAATAGACGCAACGTTTGCGAAAAAAGTTGGCGAGATGGTCAAGCATGAAGAAAATATTGCGCACGCATCCTCACCAGCCATCGAAAACGGTGTTCATGCGATGTCGGATTCGTTGGACGCGATCAACGTCTAAGCGGACGTGTTGTACTAGTAGTAGGTTACTTTTAAGCTATGTAATACTTTTCATTAATGTGCGAATTCAGAAATGGAGAACTTACGCCGCGACGCTCGTGCGTCGAGACGCGGAGCGAGAGGGCGTCCTTCTCGCCGGCGCCTTCTGCGGCGGCGTTCTCTTCGGAGTGCGAGAGGAGGGCGTCTTCTTCGGAGTGCGAGAGGAAGTAGACGTCGTCTTCTTCGGTGTTCTACTAGGCGTTCTCTTCGGCGACTTGCTCGAAGACTTGCGCACGGGCGTACGATGCGTGGCCGTTTTCGCGTCTTCGGCGCCATCTCCTTTCCAGTTGGCGGCGTAAATGTCGTTGATTTGCTCTTGAACCATGTGAATGAAGTACATGGTGCAGTGCATCGGAATGGCGTACGGAAGCGCGGCTCTGAAACCGGCCATCTTGTGGAAACCGAGGAGCCCGACCATGCTACCGATGATCATCGGATGCGGCACGACGTCGTACGGAAAGCCGTGGACAAAGTTGGGCTCGACTTCGCCGAGCTCCACGCCAAAGTACGTTTGATCGATGCCCAAAGCGACCGTGGCCGCGGTACTCAAACCGTACCCACAGATGATCATCGCCAAAGAGATGAGGTCGAATTCAAAATTCTTGAGATACGTCGTCCCCAAGTGCGTGAGGGCTAAAGTCTTCCAGAACATGACGTTGCGCTTGAACATGCCGAAGTTGACGCGATCTCTGACGTGGTACGTCGCAATGTACATGCAGTAGTGCGTGTAAGAGGTCATCGCAAAGAAAAAGTACGGATGGACGTACTGACCGATGGCGTAGAGAGCGATGACGCTGGCGATGTTGCTAATGCCGGCGTGCTTGGACACGAGGAACGCGCCGTGGGTGACGGTGAGCACCATGAACGCCATGAAGCGCCAGATTCCCGTGGGCTTGATGGTGTTCAAGAAGAGTCGTCGGGCGACGGTGTTGTACATCACCGACAGGTGTAAGAGCGCTTCACCAAAAATTCCAAAGCATCTGGGATAGACGCAGTAGTGCAATTTCATCGTGATACGGCGATCCGGGTTTTCGACCGGCAAGTCGGAGATGACGTGAATCTCGCGATGGAAATCAAAGCCGACGACGTCGCCGTCGGACAAGCATCCACCGGTACCCTCGTGCGTGAAGTTGGTCGAAACCTTGACGTTTTCGTTCACCGCCAACATGCATCTGTACAAGAAGCAGAACGGATACACGGCCCAGGGACCATCGACGTGTTCCATGTAAAACACCGTGTCCGAGTTGTTGTTGTGATGGGACGACGCGACGTAAATCTCATTCATCCCGTACACCGGCTTCACCACCCACGCGTCGGGTCGGAATCTCTTCGCAAACATGCCCTCGATCGGTTCGGAGTGCGCGATGTGCGTGAATGCATCCTTTTCCTTGGGCGCGAGACGCGTGTGCCACCAGTGCGCGGTGCAGCTGCGATCCGGATCTTCCTCGGTGACGAAATTTTCAATCACCTTCATCGCCGCTCGATCCTTACCGCTCGTCAACTTGGCCCGAACGACGTAATTATGCGCGACGATCCACGACAAGAAGCTCTCCTTCATGTGCATCACCGCGTCCAGGCACAACGGAAGCAAATAAAACGTGTGCTCGACGAGCAACGCCGGCCAGTTGGAAAACTTCATGTACGACTGTTGATACGTCTTCTCACCCGTCGCGATGTGCGCGAGCTCTTGACCGACGTACGCCGCGACGAACGTCGCGCAAATCATGCCCTCGGACATCCCGCTCGCCGTCATCCGCGTCGACGCGTACGCCGTCGCCCACGTCGCCGTCGCCGTCGCCGCCTTCAACCCTCTTCCACAATCCAGCATCATCGCCGTCGCGACGAGGTACGCCCAGACGATGCCTCGCGCGACATCTCTTCCGAGTCGTCCCTCGACGAGCGCCAGCGCGCACGCCATCGCCGTGGGCGTCGTCATGAGATGCAGCGCCACGTTGAACGAGTTCGAGTGGTACCGACGAAACTCGCGCGCGGTGGCGTCGAACGACCGCATGGCGCCCGAGAAACGCGCGCGAAAGGAACGCGGATCGATGCGCGCGCGACGTGCGCGCGAGGTCGTGGACGTAGGCACCGCGACGCCGTGTGGCGTGGCGCGATCGCGCAGATCGGCGAGATGCGATTGCGTGGATCATCGAATGGGTGACATCGACCGTTCGTGACTCGTCGTGAGTCCCCTCTGAAGCGCGTTCGTGGACGCGGGGCGCGCCGAGGGGTCGCGGCGCGAGCTGAGACGTCGTCGTGCGCGCGTTACATCTTCTTATCCGCCTTACTGGCGCGTAAAAATTCGTCGTAGGCGCGACGGAGCGCGTCGCGGTCGTTTTTGGTTTGAGCGTCTTCGGCGCGCGCGGCGTCGCCGGCTTCTTCGGCGATCTTTGCGGCGCGTTCGGCCACCTCGGCGCTGACGACGTCCGTGTCGATGGCGGCGGTCCATCGATCCTTTTGCTTGAGCTTATCCTGGGCGAGGCGAGCCGAGCGTTCGGCGCGTCGACGCGCGCGCTTGCGGCGAGACGCGCGCACGCCGACAGATAATACAGACGCGGCGGCGAGGGAGGTGATGAAACCGGCGGTGGCGTATCCACCCGCGTCGAGAGCGACGGTAGGAAGCTTTGGCATCTTCCAAGACGCGGCTTGCATCGTCTTGGCCGCGGATTTCTTGGCCGGCTTTTGCTTCGCGGGCACGGGCTTACGCTTGGGCGCCGCGACAACCTTGGGCGCCGCCTTCGGTTTCGCCGCGACAGCCTTGGGCGCCGCCTTCGGTTTCGCCGCGACAACCTTGGGCGCCGTCTTCGGTTTCACCGGCGCGGGCGCTGCCTTCGGTTTCGCGGGCTCCTTCTTCGCTTGCCGCTTCTTTGGCGCGGTTTGCTTCGCGTTGCCGGTGGAGGGTGCGTTCCCGAAAAATCTGTCCGTGACGTCATAGTATCTGTCTTCGATGAAGTCTCTCACGTCGAGTACACCATCGATGACGGCGTCGACAGTGTCATCCACGGCGTCGCGCACTCGATATCCGATGTCTTCAAAGAAATCGGCGCGGTCTTGCGCTTTCGCCGCGTCTTCCTTGGCCTTGATGACGCGCGCTTTCGCCTGCTCTTGTTCCATCCTCTTCGCTTCGCGTTCTTTCGCTTCGCGCGCCGCCATCTCTCGTTGTGCCTTCTCCTTGGCGTCTCGCTCCTTCGCCTCCTGCGCGGCAATCTTCTGAGCTCTCTTCTCCTCTTCAATCACCCGGCGCTCGTTCTCGCGAATCAACTTTTCCTTTTCTTCCTGCAGGCGCTGTTTACGATCACGCGCCGCCTGCACCTCTCGTCGTTCAAACTCGGCCCGTTCGCGCTCGCGCTGCTCCATCTCGCGAACGCGTTCACGTTCCATCCACTCCGCCTCGCGCATCTTGGCCAGGGCGCGCTCTTCGCGCTCTCTCGCCTGTTCCATAGCCGCGCGCTCGGCGCGCTCGATCTCCTTGATGCGTTCGCGCTCGAGCGCCTCCGCTCGCTCCATGGCGCGACGTTCACGTTTGATCACTGCGCGACGCTGCGCCTCGATCTCCGCCGCTCTCGCCTCCTCCTTCTTCAAACGAGTCATCTCCGCGATTCGCTCGCGTCGCTCCGTGCGTCGCGCCTCGATCACCTCTCGAAGCTGCTCCGCCGCTTCGTTTCGCACCGGCTGCCACCCGGTCAACCGTCGCTCAGCCACGGGTTTTCGAAACATCGGCGGCGCCGACGACATGGACGGCTTGGCCGCGTCCGCCGCCGCCTTCTTTTCCGCCGCCGCCTTGGCCGCTTCCTTCGCCTTGGCCGCATCTTCCTCCATGCGCGCCCTCTCCGCCTGAAGTTGCGCCTTTTCTTCCGCGATGCGCTTCTCCGCCGCCAGCTTGGCGTCGATGCGTTCGTCGTGCACCTCGGCCACCTCGACGCGCATCATCGGATTAAATCCACTCTGCTGTTTCGCATCATCTTTCGCCTTTCGCGACGATTTCTTCTTCTCCTTCGCCACCACCGGCGCGCTCTCCTTCACGCGCGTCTCTTCCTCTCTCACCGGCGCCGACGCCGACGTCGACGACGCGCCTCGTCGTCCCCGACCGCCTCGCGACTCTCTCGCCCTCTCGTCGCGCGACGCCTTGGCGTACGCGCACCATCCTAAAAACACCACCAACGCGATCGCCTCGTTCCTCGTCGGCGCAAATCCACCACCCTTACTCGCCCGAACGGCCGTCGTCGTCGTCCGTCGCGTCGTCGTCACCGGTCTCGCCGTCGCCCGTCCGCGTCCGCCGTCGCGTCCCCCCCCCGCGCTCGCCGTCGTCGACACCACCGCCGCGCGCGCGCGCACGACGACGGACATACCTCCTCGCGCGTCCTTCGCCTCCTCCGCGCGTCTCCCTCCGCTCGACGCGCGCGCGACGGTGTTTTCAGATTTGAATTTTCAACCCGATCGGATGATAAATCACGTCCGCCTTCTCGCGTCTCTCCGCGCGTCCTCGACCCTCTCCCGCGCCCGTGGACGACCGATGCGCGTCGAAACCTTCACGCACCGTCGTTCCCGCGCGTCCGTCGACGAGCACACCTCTCTCTCGCGCGCTCGCGACGACGAATGTGGATTCGAGCGCCAAACGGGCCGAAACGCCAAATCGCGCGTCGCGGGAATCATGTCGCGCGCGCACGCCCTCGCGGCGCGCGCGCCGACGTCTGACGACCGGAAACGATGGCGCGCGCACCGATCGTCGTCGTCGCGACGTCTCGAGACGCGCGCGTCGAGCGAGGCGAGCGTGCGGGCGAGGGGCGTGTCGTACGCGCCCGCGGGCGCGGGGACGCCGGTGCTCGTGAACGTCGACGCGACGCTCCCGAAGCGAGGATTGACGCTCATCGTCGGTCGAAGCGGCGCGGGGAAGAGCACGCTGTTGACCCTGATCGCGGGTCTGAGCGAACCGACGTCGGGGACGCTGGAGGTTGGAGAGGAGGCGGAGACGACGAGGACGACGCCGGCGGCGGAGCGCGCGCGTCGAACGGGCATCGTGTTTCAGTTTCCGGAGAGACACTTTTTGGGGCGAACGGTGATGCAGGAGTTGACGTTCGGGTGGCCGACGTCGGCGAACGCGTTCGCGAGTCGACGGGAGTTGGCGTATAGGATGAACGACGCGTTGCACGCGGTGGGCATGGAACGCGTGGCGTTGGACACCGAGGTGCGCACGCTGAGCGGTGGGTACAAGCGGCGATTGGCGCTGGCGATACAGTTGGTGAGGAACCCGAGGGTGTTGTGTCTGGACGAACCGCTGGCGGGATTAGATTGGCAGACGAGGGCGGAGTTGACGGCGCTGTTGGACGAGCTCAAACGCGACAGAGCGGTGGTGGTGGTGTCTCACGACGTCGAGGAGATTCAACCCATCACCGATCGAGCGTTTCGCATGACGACGCACGGGGCGCTCACGGACGTGTCGGATGAACTCGCGGGGGCGCGCGCGCGCGCGTACGGGGAGGCGAGCGATGCGTTTCCATCCTTCGATTAGTAGAGTATAGAGCGACGATTTCCCCGATTAGAACGTAGTACATCACATCATAGCGTATCCAAAACCCCATTCGGCGACGCGATGGCGACCAACGTCCACCCGCCCGCATCCTCCATCGCCTGCTCCCACGTCTCGTCCGGTCCCCCCCGCGCGCGCTCGAGAATCGCCGCCGTCGCCACCTGCAACCGCACGTCTTCGCCGCAATACTCGCTCGCCGCCTCCTCCATACCCTTATTATGTCCCACCACCATGATCGTTCGAGCGTCCGCGACGTATTCGCACGCTAAACCCTCCTCTACCCCCACCGACTCCCCTCCCGCCCCCGTGTCCTCGTCCCGCGTCGTCGTTCGTTCCAACACGCACTCGTTCAGGTGATGTCTCAACTGTCCGTCGAGCGACGCGAAGTGATACAACGACCCGAGATACGACGTTCTCTCCGCTCGACCGAACCCCTCATCCGTCGCTCGCATCACCTCCACCGTCTCCCTCGATCGTCGACTGTTCGAACACAGCGTGAGATCCGGCATCCACCCTCGACCCGCGACGTTCCGCGCCGTCGCCGACGCCGACGCGCGTCCCGCCTCGGTGAGCGGTCGATCCGCGTCCTTCACCTCCGTCTCCGCCCACGACGACGCCGCGTGACGAAGCATGACGAGACGGAACGTTCCCTCGTCGTCGTCGTCGTCGTTCGAGGCGCGCGCGCGCGGTGACGGCGCGGCGACGCGCGAGGTTGACCGTCTCGCGAAAATCATCGATCGACGCGTCGTCGTCGTCCTCCTCCTCCTCGCGCGCGAGTTCGCGGGCGCCGAGGGCGAGAACGTCGCGCCGACGGCGGCGCGCGTCATCGGCGCGTCGACGACGGACCGAGCGCGTCGGTCTCTGTCGAATCATCATCATTTCATGAGTGCACGAATTCATGAATTCTTGAATGAATGACGCCCGCACACGTCGACGGCGTCGCGCTCGAGGTTCCCTCGCGCGATGTCGAACGCGCGATACGTCTCCAAGTACCGCTCCGCCCTCCTCGTGGTCAAGACGACGCCCATGGTGGAGTACACGAGTCTCATCGGCAGCGGAGAGCTCTACGGGTCACCGAGGTACGAGCGCGTCAAGACGCGCCACGAGACGCACAAGTCCTCCGTGCGCGCGGTCAAGGCCTTCTTAGAGTCGCGAGGGGTGTCGCACGCGTGCGTGGAGCGTCAGGCGCTGCGCGCGGAATCGATTCGTGGACACGATTTGATCATCGCGCTCGGCGGCGACGGGACGACGTTGATTTCGGCGCACCGCGCGCGGGACGTCGACGCGCCGGTGTTGGGGATAAACACGGATCCCGCGACGAAGGATGAGTTGACGAGGATGTACATGACGAAGGCGCCGCTGGATGAGCGACGATCGACCGGGCATCTGTGCGCGGCGAATAGGTTCGACGCGGAGCGGGTGCTGGACGCGGCGCTGCGAGGAGAGACGGAGCCGACGCGTTTGGCGAGGATACGAACGAGGATCAACGGGAGAGAGATCGAGGAGTTGGCGCTGAACGATGTGCTCGTGTCGCATCCGTCGCCGGCGAGCGTGAGTCGGTACAGCGTGCGGTTGGGGACGCGAGGGGACGGCGGCGAGTCGCGGTTTTTACACGTACGAAGCTCGGGCTTGCGCGCGTGCACGGCGACGGGGTCGACGGCGGCCATGTACAGCGCGGGAGGGGAGATCATGCCGCACGATTCGAGTCAAATGCAGTACATGGATCGAGAACCGATATATTACGACCACGCGCCGCCCCCGAGCGCGGGTCACGGGTATTACGACCGCGGCGAGCGCCTGTCGTTTCGATGGAACAGTCGCGTGGGAACCGTGTACGTCGACGGCGCGCACGTAAAACACGACATCAAGCTCGGGGATGAGGTAGAGATGACGACGGACGCACCAGAGTTGAGTCTCTTCGTGTCGCCGTGGTTTAAAGAGGCGCGTCGCCGACGCGCGGGTCTGGCGAAAGCCTTCGTCAAGCGAGAGAGTTGGGGCGCCGCGCGGCGACGAGGCGAGAAGACGTCGTAGACGCCGGCGCGGACGCGGATGGGCGCGCGGAGTGATGGATCACACGAGGCGTGTAGTGTATAGTACTGTAATGCTAGTAGTGCGTGAGTAAATTAGAGCGATGCACCCGCGCCATCGCGCGGGGTGCGCGGCGACGACGCTCGCCGGCGCGTCGTCTCGCCGGCGAGCGAAAATATCTTTTCAATTCCCGAGAGGAGGGACGCGCTCGAGACTCTCGCGCGCGCGGTGGAGAACGAGTCCGCGGCGACGACGACGACGACGAGAGGTTTCGATACGTCGCGCGCGGTCGCGACACCGGCGCGCGACGACGACGAGACGACGCGTGCGAGGTCGGTGTCGAGACGTGAACACCCAGAGACGGAGAGAGGGAGGGGAGAATTCCGGGTGTTGACGCGTCGGACGACGCGCGGGAGGTGTGAAGGCGCGGGAGAGGGACGGAAGACGAAAGAATCACTCGGTCGTCATGAGGTTCTTCGCGTCCAGGACGCGGCGCGCGGATGAGGCGACGCCGTTGTTGAAACGCCGGGGCGGCGGAGGCGAACGCGTCTGGACGCGTACGAGGCTGGAGCGACGAGGGTCGTTTCTGGCCGTTCTGTCGTTCCTGTTGGCGCTCGGAACGGTGAGTGGCGGTGGGAAAACGGTGGTGTCCTTCTTGTCCCGACAAGGTCAGACTGCGGCGCGAGACCTCGAGTACATCGAGTGGACCAACCTGCGGGGCGTGACGACGGCCAACAAGCTGGGCTACTTGAAGCGCACTGCCGGCGGCTCTGGCTGGAACCAAGGCGCATACAGCGCTCGAGCCATCACGAAGGTGCACGATGAGATTCGCGGTATTTCCGCAGACTGCATGCGTAAAGACAGACGTCTGATGTTTGGTTTGTCTCACCGCCCGGGGGT
>MDTE01060759.1_pt1 | contig 31232 bp, 40 predicted proteins | sample 811231 | NCBI WGS metagenome assembly MDTE01 (sample SAMN05326651, study PRJNA326480) | marine metagenome | isolation source: seawater | place: Indian Ocean: Red Sea | collected 2010 | reverse complement strand
TTGATGATTTACTTATTGGTATGTTTGGATCTTTAGATATTGTCGTAGATCCATTTACAAACAGCACTTCTGGAACAATCAGAATTGTTGCTCTGCAATCAGTAGATGTCGCAGTTAGACACGCAGTATCATTCTGTGCAGCTTCTTAACAATGGTGTTAAGTGGTTTTAACTACTAAAAACTTTGGGGGTGAAATGCCCCCTTTTTTGGAGAAAAATATGAAAGTTATTATTTTGTCAGATACAGTTGCTAACAAAGAGAAGGTTTCAGCTGGTGATATTATTGAGGTTAGCTCAGATGAAGCCATCTCTTTAATAAGCTACAAAAAAGCAGAGGAGTATAAAGGATCTCCTAAAAAAGAAACCAATAGATCTGTTGGCCTGGAAAAATCAGATAAACCAAAACCAAAAACAAGAAGTAAAAAATAATGCCTTTAGAGAGTGCAGCAGATTTTTCATCTTATGTTGATACAACAGCTCATGGTGTATCTGCTACATTATTTGAAGTGCAAAATTCTTTGTTTGATAGTTTTGGATTGATTGATAGTTTGTTTGATATTGATTCTGGAAACAGCACTAATATAAATATAATTATTGATCAAGAATATCTTGGTATAAGTGGAGGATCTGTTGATGTAAATGGATTTCAACCAACTGCATTTCTAAAAGCATCTGATGCTCCATTTATTTCACATAGCGATATTTTAAAAGTGGATGCTATTACAACTAACAAAGGTAACACATTATCACCAGCTACAACATTTCATGTTGTAAGAGTTGAGCCAGATAATGTGGGAATGGTTCAGGTATTTTTAGAAAAGCAATGAGTTTATATAATTTAGAAACAGAAGAAGATATGGAGGCCTATTTAGATATAGATTTTGGCCATGGTGTATCTGCTGTTTATACAAGATCTGGAACTTCAACAACTATAAAAATTATAATCAACGAAGAATATATTGAAACTCAAGAAGGTATAGGAGTAGAACAATCTCAACCTATTGCATATTGTAGAAGCATTGATGTTCCAAGTGCTTCATTTGGCGATACCTTAAATGTGGCAGCAATAAAAGATGTAGATGGTAATACATTGAAAGCTGCTCAAAATTATAAAATTGTAAATGTCCAGGCAGATAGAACTGGATTTAGTGCATTGTTACTTGAGGAAGCATAATGGCAAATCATGTAAGAAGGCAGATAAGAGAACAAGTTGGAACAGTTTTAACTGGCCTAACAACAACAGGATCTAATGTATTCCAGAGCAGAGTATATCCATTAGAAGATTCCAATCTACCTGGTTTAACTATTTATACAAAATCAGAATCATCTGAGCCAGTGGTAGTAAGCTCAAACAAATTATTATTTAGAGATCTAACTTTAGTTGTAGAAGCATATGTAAAAGCTACATCAGATTTTGATGATACGATTGATCAGATCTCAAAAGAAGTTGAACAAGCTATAGCAGCAGATCCAACTTTATCATCTAAAGCAAAAGATACTTTTCTCTCATCCACAGATATTGAATTTAACGCTGAGGGAGAGAAACCAGTTGCATATTGCAGTTTGGAGTTTACAGTTGAATATTACACCTTGGAGCAATCTCCAGATGTATCAAAATAAAATTGGAGGATGAAATGAAATTAATTTCACCAGATAAAAAAACAACAGTAATAGCTCATTCATCTATGATTGACTATTACAAAAACAAAGGATGGGAAGAAGTTGCATCCCAGGATTCAGAAGAACCTAAACCAAAATCAACTTCTAAAAATGTTGCAAAAGCAAAGGATAAATAATGGCAATTCATAAAGGAAATGATGGAACTGTTAGAGTTGGTTCAAATGTTATAGCTCATATAACTTCATATACTTTAGACGAAGCAGCTGATACTGTTGAAAAAACAGCTCTTGGTGATTCTTCAAAAAGTTTTATGGTAACTCTTACTTCATTCTCTGGCTCAGTTGATGTATTTTTTGATGATGATGATACAGCTCAAAATGCATTAACTATTGGAGCAGAAGTTACTCTGGACTTTTTACCAGAAGGAACTGGAAGCGGTGAAGCAAGATTTACTGGAACAGCTATTGTTACTGGCCTAAGTTTGAACACAGATCCAAACTCTCTGGTTCAACAGTCAATAACATTCCAGGGATCTGGCGGTTTAACTAAAACTACTGTTTAATGAAGGCGATTGAAAAAGCCAAATCTCATTTTGATCTACAAGATATTCAGTCTTACTATGTTGAAGAATGGGATCTGAAAATATTTTGGAAGCCACTTACATTAGGAGAAACAGCAAAACTATTTAAGGTATCAAAAGAAGATTCTCTTACTATGATGGCCATGGTTTTGATTTACAAAGCTCTTGATGAAGAAGGCAATAAAATATTCTCCATTGATGATAAACCAGCTCTTTTAAATAATGTTGATAGAAATGTTCTTGTCAAAGTTGCACAGCTTATGACTGGCGAAGATACTTTAGAAGATACAAAAAAAAACTAAAAAATGATAAAAATCTTTTTTATCAATATCAGTTAGCAGAGCAGTTAGGCAAAACATTAACAGAGATCCAGGATCTAACTGTTGATGAATACAATGGATGGATTGCATATTTTTCAATTATTAATGAGAAAAATTAATGTCTAAAAGAGATGTAAAATTTAAGCTGACAGCAGTTGATAAAACTAAAGCTGCTTTTGATAAAGTTACCAGAGGACTTAACAAAGTTGGATCTGCTGCAAAAGGAACAGCTAAAGTTGTTGGCGGTGTAACTGTTGGCCTAGCTGGTGTCTCAGCTGCTTTAATAATTGCATCTAAGAGATCCCTGGAGTTTGTAGATAACATTGGTAAGACAGCAACCAGGACTGGTATTGCCACAGATTTTATTCAGGCATTTCAACAAGGAGCTATAGAAGCTGGATCTTCAATAGAACAAGCACAAAAAGGCCTGGAGAAATTCTCCAGATCTGTTGGTGATGCTTCTAGCGGATTAAAAACTCAAGCAGATATATTTAAAGATCTTGGTGTTGCAGTTAGAGATACAAATGGAGATGTTAGAGATAACACAACATTACTTTTAGAAGTAGCTGATGGCATTGCAGCTCTTGGATCAGAAGCAGAAAAATCAAGGGTGTTAGCTAACTTATTTGGTAGATCTGGTATGCAGTTTGCACAGATCTTTGAGGGTGGAGCTGAAGGCCTAAATAACTTTGTTGAAGAATTTAAACAGCTTGGATTTATTATTAGTGAATCTGGAATTAGAACAGCTGAAACATTTAATGATAGAGTTTCACAAATTAAAGCATCTATTTTTGGATTACAAAATCAAATTGTTGTTGGACTAGCTCCAGCATTTCTTAAATTAGCAGACGATCTAAAACAATTTATTATTGAACAAGCAGCAGCTTCTGGTGGTTTTGAACAGTTTGGAAAAGATGTTGCTGTAAGTATTATTGGTATTGCTCAAGCAACAGCTGTAGCTTTTGCATCTGTTTTGAATTTTATCAATGGACTTGCTCAAGTTGATACAACTCTTTTAAATCTTGGAATTAGGATAATGAATCTAAAGGGTTTTGAATTAGATCTAATAAAAAAAGATAACATAATAAATATTGAAGATCTTAATAAAAAATTTGAAGAACTATTATTGAAGGTTGGTGAATCAACTCCAGTTGTAAAAGATTTTATAGATAACCTTGGCGGAGGTTTAACAGATCTACAAGATCCAATAGCGGTATTTGTTTCTAAAATTGAAGATGTAAATACAAGCCTACAAAATGTTGCAGTTTCTTCTATGAAAAAATTAGAAGATAGTATTGTTGATGGACTTAAAACAGGAAAAATGGCATTTGAAGATTTTGCAACTTTTGTTGTTGAACAACTTTTAAGAATTGCAATACAGCAAATGATTATTGCTCCAATAACTAGATCTATTGGATCAATGTTTCCAGGAGTAAGTATGCCAAGTGGCGATGGTGGTATGTTTACAGGAACAGCTCCTAGAGTTGGAGGTGTAGATGGTAAGGGTGGTTTCCCAGCTATATTGCATCCAGGAGAAACTGTTGTTGATCATACTAAAGGCCAGGGCATGGGAGCTAATGTTACCTTCAACATCAGCACAGTTGATGCAAGTGGTTTTGACGAGCTGCTGGTTTCTAGAAAAAGTTTAATTACAGGAATCATAAATAATGCTATGAACTCCAGAGGTAAGATGGGTATATTATGAGTGGTTCTTTTCCAACATCTCCAGGCTTCTCAGCACTTAATTTTCAGAATGTAAGGCCAACATTAGTAAATCAATCTTTATCTGGAAGAAGGGCAGTAAGGCAAATAGGATCTCAATATTTTATGTTTACTGTTTCAATGCCGCCAATGAATCAAGATGATGCAATGAATATATTTGCATTTTTGCAAAAGCAAAAAGGATCTTTTGAAAGTTTCCAAATAAAGATTCCTTTACAAAATAGAGGAGCTGACAAATCAAGCACAGCTGTAAAAGTTGTTGGATCTCATAGTGCAACTGATTCAACCATAGCATTAGATGGTTTTACCGCATCAACAACTGGAGTTTTAAAAGCTGGTGATTTAATTAAGTTTGCTGGCCATACAAAAGTTTATATGGTTCAAAGTGATATAGATTCTGATGGATCTGGAGCAGCTACTGTTCTAATTGAGCCAGGCATAGTAACAACTCTTGCTGATAACGAAGTTGTAACCATGAATCAACCAGATATAACAGTTTATTTAACAAGCGAAGATATTATGTATTCAGTTGATAGAAATAGTATTTTTAGTATTTCTTTTGATGTTCGTGAGGTAATTACCTAATGTCCAGAGGTTTATCATCAAGCCTTCAAACTCAGATAGCTAATGATGCAAATAAAATAGCTTTTTTGTTTGAGGTAAAACTATCAACGATATTAAGGTTCACAGATTATTATGCTGATGTAACTTATGATTCAAACACATACCAAGCTGGAGCTAACTTTGTTGAAGTTGACATTGCCAATGAAACTGGAGAAGCAAAAGTAGAAGATATTGTTTTAACATTAACAAATGTAACTGATACTGTCAGAGATCTAGTAGATAATGGTAATTACATTGATGATCAAGTAAATATATTCATTGCTTTTTTTGATGACAATGAAGCTATTGTTGATGCAACAAGTTACTTTTCTGGATTTATTTCTAATGTATCTGCAACTGATTCATATGAATCAAGCACAATATCTTTAACAATATCTAATCAATTTAGTAATTGGAATCTTAAAAAAGGCCAACATTTTTCTGATGAATCTCAACAAACATTTTTTTCTGGTGATAAAGGCCTAGAATATGCAGATCAAGTAAAAGCTGATATACGCTGGGGATCTTAGATGGTCATTGAAACAGTAACAGCAATTTTTAAATCTGTAGCGAACTGGTGGGCAACTTCTAAAATTGCTACAGCAATTAAATGGACTACAGCAGCTGTTACTATTGGAGCTGGTGTTAAAGGGTTTTTAGCAGCAAGAGAGTTAATGTCCAGAGGTCAAGATATACTTGGCCAGAAAACAGCTCAAGGCGGTAAGATACCAGTTATCTATGGTAGAAGAAGGGTGGGATCTACAGTTGTTTTTATGGAAACAGATCAAAACAGATCTAAGGATCTTTTTATTGTTTTTGCATTATCTGTTGGAGAAGTTGATCAGATTGAAGGCGATACGATTGAACTTAATGGTGTTCCAATATCTGACACAAAAGTTTTTAGAGATGGATTTTATATTGGCTCTGATAAAGTTGGATCTGGAGCTGGAAGCCTTAATACAGTAACTCAAGTAGGTGGAAACAATACAACTACTACCAATGGCAGATCTGGAACATCTCCAACTGGCAGATATAGGATGTGTTTTAATCTACATCATGGAGCTGACGATCAAACAGCAGATCCAATGCTTACAGCTTCTCTATCATCTACCTGGACATCAAATCACAGACTTAGAGGAATAGCTTATATAGCAGCATCTTTTGAATTTGATACTAAAGGAATGTTTCGTGGACTTCCACAGCTGACAGTTTGTGTTAAGGGTAAAAAACTTTATGATCCAAGAAAAGATGGATCTATTACTGGTGGATCTGGATCTCATAGATATGATACTCCATCAACTTTTGAATGGTCTGATAATCCAGCTTTAGCTCTTTTAGACTATATGAGAGATGATACTTATGGAAAAGGCCTAGCATCTTCTGTGATAGATTTATCTTCATTTCAAACAGCTGCAAATACAGCTGATGTTTTACAAGATACTCCAGACTTTAATGGATCAGCATCAGCTGCAACAATATCTTCAACAAGCGGAGATACATTTTTTGATGTTGATGCAACTACATTTGGCAGACTTAAAATAGGCGGTAATTTAACTCTAGTTGATTCTGGAGGATCAACAGTTTTAGATGCAGCAGATATTGTCGATACACAAAGATTTCAACCATTTGAACAAACATCAGAAACAAACAGGGTTCATGTCGCAGCAGCTGCTGGATCTACTTTATCTGATAATGTCGGAACAGCTTTAGTAAAGGTAAAAAGATTTACTTGTAATGGAGTGGTCAATACAGATAAATCTGTTTTAGATAATACAGTTGAGCTTCTCAATAATATGAGAGGTATCTTAAATTACATAGATGGGAAGTATGAATTATTAATAGAAGATACAGCTTCATCGTCTATGACTGTAACTGATGATCATATCATTGATTCTATAACAGTAAATTATGAGGATAAATCAAGTAAATTTAATAGAGTAGTTTTACAATTTTTTAATGGGGCAAAAAAATATGAACAAGATACAGTAACTTTAGAACATGATGCTTCACCTAATTTTACATCAGATGATGGTGGAGAAATTCTTGAAACAGTGGTGGATTTTCCTTATGTTGTTAATAAATATGTTGCTTACAATTTAGCAGAAGCAATCTTAAAAAGATCTAGGGCAAGTCAAACAATTTCATTTAAAGCTGTTCCAGAATTATATAAAGTTAAGGTTGGGGATGTTATTACAGTTGCTTACACTCCGTTAGGATATACAGGAAAACTTTTTAGAATAGAAGCTATGCAGCTGCAACCAGATGGCTTCATACAAATCCAGGCCATAGAATATCTTGATATATATACCTGGGAAGCTCCTCCGCAAGAAAACATAGAATCATTTGTTCCCATACCTACTGGCCATGAAGTCAAAGCTCCTTCTGGTTTAGCATTTACAGATACTGGATCTTCATCAACAGGAAGGCCATTTTTATCCTGGACACTTCCAACTGACTTTCCAACTTATGAGTTTAGAGTTGCAATAGTTGATAGCTCTGGTAATAAATTATTAAACAGAATTGTTGATACAAATTTTGTGGATCTAAATTTTTTAAAAGTAGGATCTAATTATGTTGCTAGTGTTACTTCTATTAATTCTGTTGGTTCTGAATCATCAGCTGCAACACTTACATTTTCAGTTAGTAATGCTCCAGTTGTTACAGCAGATCTAACAGATAATTTAATTACCACAGCAAAGATTTTAGATGCAGCTGCAACAACAGTTAAATTAGCTGATGATGCAGTTACAAACGCAAAATTAGCAACTGATTCAATTCAAGGAGATGTAATAGCTGCTGCTGCAATTACTAATACAAAAATTGCAGATGATTCAATATCTACAGCAAAGCTCCAGGCAAACTCAGTAGTAGCAGCAAAAATAGCAGCTGGAACAATTACAGCTACACAAATTGCAGCTGCAACAATCACAGCGACACAAATTGCAGCTAACACTATTGCAGCATCAAATATAGTTGCTGGAACTTTAACTTCTGCATCTGGAGTTTTTGGAGCTATCTCTGCAAATGATATTTCTACTGGAACACTTAATGCAAACAGAATAAATCTAAATGGAACTACTCTAGAAGTTTCATCTGATGGCCTACAAATAACAACATCTGGAGTTACAAATAATGAATTAGCAACAAGAGCTGTAGGATCTTTTGCAGTTAACGGAGCTTCTGGAACTTCTTCATTTGGAGATGGTAGATCTGGTGATAATTTTTCAGATCTATCAACTGTGAGCTTTACAACATTAGAAGCTGGAGATTATTTAATTTGTGGTAACTGTATGGTTGGCGGAACATTTAATACTTTAACGCAACTTGAATCAAGGATAATTGTTGATTCAACAGTAGTAGCAGAATATTCATCTCCAGTAGGAGGAGCAGCAATTCAACCAGTGGTATTAGCTGGAAAAATAACATTGGCAGCTGCAACTACTTTTACAATTAAATTGCAAGGCCAAGTTACAGCTGACAATACAACTCCAAACATAGGTGGTTTTTCAACAAGAATAAGTGCAATAAAACTAAATAAACAATAATGAAAATAATAGCAGCAACTCCAGAACATCCTCTAACTACTTTAGAAAAAATAAGAAATACAAGGCATTATTTATTGGCAGATTCTGATTGGACTACAAACAATGATTCTCCTTTAAGTGAAAGCAAACAAGAAGAATGGAAAACATATAGACAGCTGCTTAGAGATCTTCCAGCTAATTACACTGATGAAGATAGTTTTTCAGATGTTTTATGGCCTGAACAACCAGAATAATATGGAAATTTATAAAATAACTAATAAGGTTAAAAGATATGGCACAACATGATTATATTTTAGATAACCAATCTGGAGCTAATTTTAGAGCAGATCTAAACAATGCTTTATTAGCTATTTCATCTAATAACTCTGGAGCTTCTCAACCATCAACAATGTATGCGTATGAGTGGTGGATAGATACATCTAACAATTTACTGAAATTAAGAAACTCTGGAAACGATGCTTGGATAACACTTCCAATATCAATAACTGCTGATAATACAGTTGACATAAATGGTGGAACAGTTAATGGTATATCAAGTTTTTCTTTTAGCTCTGGATCTACAGTAACTGCAATATTAGATGAAGATGATCTCAGCTCAGATAGTGCAACATCTTTAGCAACACAGCAATCAATAAAAGCATATGTAGATTCTCAACTTACAGCTCAAGATTTAGATATATCAGATGGATCTTCAACAATAGCAATAGATCTTGATTCTGAAACACTATCTTTACTTGGCGGAACAGGAGTTACAGCAGCTGCTTCTGGCAATGGAGTAACTTTTTCTATTGGCCAGGCAGTAAGCACTTCATCAAATGTAGTATTTAACCAGGTAACAGCTGCATTAGTTGGTAATGCTTCTACTGCTACAGCTCTTGCCACAGCAAGAACTATTAATGGTGTTTCATTTGATGGATCTTCAAATATAAGTTTTGACACTGATTCAGTATCAGAAGGATCATCAAATCAATATTTTACTAATGCCAGAGCTGATGCAAGAGTAGCATTAGCTACTGGATCAAATCTTAATCTTGGTTCTAAAGATACAGATGATTTATCAGAGGGATCTACAAATCTTTATCACACTACTGCTAGGGTTCAAGCAGTATCAATAAATAATGTTGTAGAAGATACAACTCCGCAGCTTGGCGGAAACCTAGATGTTAATGGCCAAGAAATAGTAAGCGTATCTAATGGCAACATAGCACTGACACCAAATGGAACTGGTGTAGTCAGAATTGATGGCAGCACAGGAGTTGATATACAGCAAGGATCTATATCAATAAAAAATGGTGGAACTCAGTCATACATTGATTTTTATTGCGAATCTTCAAATGCACATTATGCAAGATTACAAGCTCCAGCTCATGCAAGTTTTGGCGGTAACATTACAATCACACTACCATCAACAACTGGAACTATAGCTTTAACTTCCAGCAACATTACAGGTAATTCTGCGACTGCAACTGCTTTACAAAACGCCAGGACAATATCTGGTGTTTCTTTTGATGGAACATCAAACATTACTCTTGATACAGATGATATTGGTGAAGGATCTACAAATAAATATTTCACAGCTGAAAGAGTAGATGATCAAGTAAATACATTACTAACAGCTGGATCTGGTATCACTCTTACTTATGATGATGCAGCTGGAACATTAACGATAGATGGACAAACTGGAGACATAACATCAGTTGTTGCTGGAGATGGCCTTACAGGTGGCGGAACATCTGGAGATGTAACTCTTGCAGTAGGAGTAGATAACAGCTCAATAGAAATAAGCTCTGATGCTATAAGAGTAAAAGCTAGTGGTATTACAAACGCTATGCTTGGTGGCAGTATTGCTAATTCTAAATTAGCAAATAGCAGCGTAACAATTAATTCAACTTCTCTTTCTCTTGGAGGATCATTAACATTAGATACAGATGATATTGGTGAAGGTTCTACAAATCTTTATCATACTAGCTCCAGGGTAAATAGTTTAATAGATTCCAGGGTTACAAAAACTTTTGTTGATAATCTTGGAGTTGTTGCCGCTTCCTTATCAACTCCAAGAGCTATAGCTTTATCTGGAGATGTAGTAGGAACTGCAAACTTTGATGGCTCTGCTGGTATAAATATAACAACAGCTATTCAAGCTAACAGTGTTGCTCTTGGAACAGATACTACTGGAAATTATGTAAGCACCATTGCTGGAACAACTAATGAAATTGAAGTATCTGGCTCTGGATCTGAAACAGCAACTGTAACTATTGGGCTTCCAGATGATGTAACAATAGCAAATAATTTAACAGTATCTGGAAACTTAATAGTTACAGGAACTACAACTCAAACTGGATCTGTAGTTACTGATTCTAACTTTCAAGGTTTTACTGATAACAATACTGGCAACAGCACAGATTTTGGTTTCTATGGCAAGTTTGTTGAATCAGCAACAACTAAATATGCTGGATTATTTTTTGATGCTTCGACAGATAACACATTCAGATTATTTTCCGATACTCAAACAAAGCCAACAACCACAGTAAATACTGGAGCTACTGGATATACAGTTGCAATGCTTGTGGCGAATTTAACAGGTAATGTTACTGGTAATGCAGATACAGCAACAGCTTTAGCTAATGCCAGGACAATAGCACTTACTGGAGATGTAGCTGGATCTGCAAGTTTTGATGGATCTGGTAATATAAGTATTGCTTCAACCATACAAAGCGATTCTGTTGAGCAGTCTATGATTGCTGATGATGCAGTTGGAGCAGATCAAATCGCAGATAATTCAGTTGACATAGCAAGATTAAATGTAAGCGATGGTACAAATGGCCAGGTGTTAACAACTGATGGATCTGGCGGAATGTCATTTTCAACTGTATCAGCTCCAAGTCAAACTTTAACTGTGGTTGGTAGAGCTGCAAATGTAGCAGTAACAATAACAAGTGGGGTTCTGGGTGTAATAGCCAGGACTGGAACAATTAATGTAGGAGTTTAATATGGCGGATAGATTTCCCTTAATAGTAGATGGATCTGGAACACCAGCAATAAAAGAAATTGTAAGTGGAGATGTTTTAGATCTGACAGGCGTAACAGTCAAAGCAATAACTGTAGATGGTGTTTCATCTTTTTCTGATGGATCTGCATCTGCTCCATCAATAACAAATACTGGTGATACTAATTGCGGTTTATTTTTTAATGCTGCTGATGAACTGTCTTTTACAGCTGGAGGAGTTGCACAAGTAACATTTTCCGATGGAGTAATAGCTCCTGTAACAACTAATGATGTAGATCTTGGAACATCATCATTAGAATTTAAAGATGCTTTTTTTGATGGCACTGTTACATCAGATGCTTTTGCTGGTGATCTAACAGGTAATGTTGCTGGTAACTTAACAGGCCAGGTAGTTACAGCAGCTCAAACAAACATAACATCTATACTGGCAACTGATTTAAAGATTGGTGAAGATGATCAAACTAAAATTGATTTTGAAGATGCGAATCAAATTAATTTTTATGCAGATAATACTAAAAGAGTAACGATAGATTCCACTGGCCTAACAGTAAACAGTGGCAGCATTGAAACAGCAAGTATTGATTTTACTGATGGAGACAATGCAATTAACATTGAAGATGGCGGAACTGTAGCAGTAGTAAAAAATGCAAAAGGAACTTTAACAACTGACAATGATGGATCATTTAGCATGAGTGATTCAAACAATTTTAAATGCACTCCTTCTGGTAACTTTACACTTACATTTACAAATATAGTTTCTCAAAGTGGCAATATTATTTTAGTCAACTCTGGTGGTCATACAGTATCAGCACATTCCAATACAAAAGTTGATGCTAATATTCTGGCCACAATTTCCACAGCTGGAACTTACTTGGTATCTTATTTTTCAGATGGAACAGATGTATTTTTGACTAACTCAGCAATCTATACCTAATGAGCCTAATTGATTCAACAGCAATACCAGCAGCAGCTACTGGATATGATGTAGATAATTCTTGTAAATTTGAAAAAGATAACTCTGAAAGATTGGCCAGATCTTATGGCAATATTGGCACACCAACTAATGCAGATAAATTTACATTATCAATATGGCTAAAAAGAACAGAATTGCAACCTAGTGGAGAAGATATATTTTTTTGTGGTAATGCTGGTGCAGTAACTACTTTGTTTGGTTTTCAAAATGATGTTTTAAAGTTTAGAACTAATAGTGGTGATACTGAAATAAAAACAAATAGAGTTTTTCGTGATACCGCTAGTTGGTATCACATAATGGTTGTTTATGATTCAACAGATTCAACTGAAGCAAACAGAGTAAAATTTTATGTAAATGGTGTTCAAGAAACATCTCTTGGAACAGCTAACTATCCAACACAAAATGCTGATAGTGAAATGTTTGAAACAAATATGTCTCATTATGTTGGAAGCCCAGATGGTACACAAACAGCACCAGGCTATTATACAGAGCTTTATTTTTTAGATGGCCAAGTAAAACAACCAACAGATTTTGGTGAATTTGATACCGATAGCGGAATATGGATTCCTAAAGCATATGATGGAAGTTTTGGCGATGAGGGATATTACCTGGATTTTGAAGATGGCTCAAACTTAGGATTAGATGTTAGTGGTAATAGTAATAATTTTAATGCTTTATATAATATATCTGCTGCGGATCAAAGCGTAGATACTTGCACAAATAATTTTGCTACTTGGTTATCTGATGGAACGCAATTTAACATAAGTACAGATAATGAAACTTTTAAAGAGGGAGGAACTCAATTTGTTAATAGAGCTGGTACAGGTTGGACAGCTGTTTATCCAACACAAAGTTTTGCTGGTGGTAAATGGTATATGGAAGTTAAGGTACATAGCGATAATGAATTAGCCATGTATGGTGCTATGCCAGTAGCAAGAATAAATAATTTAGAAAGACAAAATCAATATCATGGACAAGATGTTGATGGTTCAATAGGAATATATGGAGATGGAGGACAAATTTATTATGGTACAGCTGGAAGTGGTGGTTCAGGTAGTGCATTATCAGCTGGAGATATTATAGGTTTAGCAATAGATATGGAAAATTATAAAATGTATTTTGCAGTCAATAATACTTATGTTGAAAGTGGTAATCCAGCAGGTAATTCTAATGGAAGAAGTATAGAACAAGAACCTTATGTTTTTTCAATAGCTCAGTATTCTCCTAACACAGATACAGAAACAAACTTTGGTGGCTATACAGTTTTTTCTAATACACATACTAATACAGATTCAAATGGCAGAGGGCAATTTGTCTATCAACCGCCTTCTGGGTTTTTAGCTTTATGCTCAAAAAATTTAGGAGAAACAGGAGGATAAATGGCATCTTATACCAATATTGACGATCCAAGCAGCCACTTTCAAGCTACAGCTTATACTGGTGCTGGAGCAAGTCAAACAGTAACTAATGGAGGTAACTCTGATTTGCAACCAGATTGGCTATGGATTAAAAGAAGAAACGCTGCATATGCTCATGCTTTGTTTGATTCAAACAGGGGTTTAGGTTCAAGCAATCCTCCAATGTTAGAATCTGACAGCACTGCTGTTGAAAATGCTAATCAAAACTGGATTAGTGGAGTAGGTACAGATAGTTTTACCATTGGCATTAATGAACAAAACTTATCTAACACTTCTGGAACTTATGTGGCTTGGCAATGGAAATGTGCAGCTGGCACTACATCCAGCAATAGCACAGGCTCAATAACTTCCACAGTTCAAGCTAACACCACAGCAGGATTTAGCATTGTTACTTATACAGGCACAGGTTCAGTAGCAACAGTTGGTCATGGTCTTGGAGTTAAACCTGATATGATGATTTTAAAAAATAGAGATTCAGCAGTTAACTGGATTGTTTTTCATAAAGATATTAACACAAGTGCAAATTATTTTTTAAGACTAAATACAACTGATGCAACTCAATATAGTGGTGGTAGGTTCAATGGAACACAACCAACATCTTCTGTTTTTACAGTTGGCACATCATCACAAACAAATAATAATGGTGATGATATAGTAGCTTACTGCTTTGCATCTATACCAGGCTATAGTAAGTTTGGCAAATATATAGGTAATGGTAACTCTGGAGATACTGGTGCATTTATTTTTACAGGCTTTAAACCTAAGTTTGTAATGCTGAGAGAAATAGGTAATTCAAATAGTTGGTGGATGTTTGACACAGCAAGAGATACTTACAATACTGCTGATGCTAGGCTTGTTGCTAACACCACCGCAGCAGAAGCTACAGGTAGTTTTACAAATGTTATAGACTTTTTATCAAATGGATTCAAAGTAAGAAATTCAGATTCTGCATGGAATCGAAGTGGTGGTACATATATTTATATGTGTTTTGCTGAGAATCCCCAGGTAACATCAACAGGAATCCCAACAACAGCGAGGTAAATTATGTGGGCATTAATAGAAAATAACGAAATAAAAAGCATTTTTAATAATGCTAAATCTTTAACAATTAATGAGGTTAAATATCCTCCAAATATTTTTGGTTCATGGTCTTTAGAAGAACTTGCAGAATTAGGAATATATGAAGTCATACAGGATACAACTAATTATAAAAACAAAGAGTATTGGATTAATACCGAGCAATCATTTAACTGGGATGGTTCAGAGGTTACAGCATCATATGGTGAAGCTACTGCTAGAGATCTTGAAAACAGCACAGATCCAGAAACAGGAGTTGTAACTTATGGCCTTAAATATAATCACAGCAAGATCATTGACAATCAAGCATACAGTTTTTTACAACCAAATGATTGGTATGTAATTAGAAAACAAGAAGCTGATATTGACATTCCAGATGATTGGTCAACTTATAGATCTGCTGTTAGATCTACAGCTGATGATATGAAAGAAAAAATAAATGCTTGTAGCACAGTAGAACAATTAGAAGAATTATATATTTATAATGAAGATGAACCTTCAACAAGACCATTAGGCGAATGGCCAGAAGCACCAGATCAAGAATGACAACAAAACCTACAGCTGCTACTAATCATGCTGCAATGATGAAGCATGAAGCTATATGCCAGGAGAGATGGAAAACCTGTTTCAATCAATTAGAAAAATTAGATAAAGATATAACATTTATCAGAAGCTGGATGATTGGAGGTATTGGAACTTTAAGTATTTCATTGCTAAGTTTCATTCTTTATTCTTTATGAGTGCTATAGAATCAGTTGCAGCTGTTGCAAATAATGTTCTGGATAAATTTGTTGCAGATAAAGATCTCAAACAAAAACTTGAACATGAATTACAAATGGAGTTGCAAAAAGCAAACATTGCTCAAATCCAAGTAAATCAAGAACAAGCAAAACATTCATCATTATTTGTATCTGGAGCTAGACCAGCAATAATGTGGGTATGTTGTTTAGGTTTACTTTGGAGTTTTTTTATTGCTCCCATAATGAACTGGTTTTTATTTATTTATGATTCATCAATCCCTTTGCCAGAAATAAATACTGAAGGATTACTTACTTTGACATTATCTTTGCTTGGCCTGGGTGGTTTTAGAAGTTATGAAAAAATGAAGGGTGTTGCAAGAGGTAATCTTAAAGAATGAAGAAGGGAGTTTACAATTTAGATCTTATTAAAGACACAATAAGAAAACATGAAGGCCTGGTTCTTTTTGCTTATGAATGTAGCCAGGGCAAAACAAGTTTAGGCTATGGAAGAAATTTAGATGATAGAGGAATCTCCGAGGAAGAAGCAGAGTATCTTTTAAATAATGATATTGAAAGAGTAGTAAATAATTTAGATGAATACTGGCCAGTATGGAGAGATCTTCCAGTTAAAGCTCAAGCAGTTTGTATTGATATGACTTTTCAATTAGGCATAACAGGATTTATGAATTTTAGAAGAACCAGAGCATTGATGGAAATGGGAGATTTTGTAGGAGCTTCTGAGGAGTGCTTGAGATCTAAGTGGGCAACGCAAACTCCGAGCAGAGCAAATTACAATTCAAGGCAATTATATTTATGCCAAAAAAAACCAACAATCAAAAAAACCATGCACAAAGACTAGGAGCTTTTGGAGAATCTTTAGTTAAATCTATTCTCCTGGTTCATGCAGACTTTGTAACTGAAACTTGTTTTGGCCATCCATCAGATCTATTTGTTGAGTTTGGTAACAATTCTTTATTCAGAGTGCAAGTTAAGACCAGGACAATCACAAATGGAACTTGGACATTTCCATTTGAAAACCATAGAAATAAATCTGATTCACATAGAAGCTATCAAAATGACATACTTGCATTTTGTTTTATGCCACAAAAAAGAGTTATGTTTAAACCAAACGACAGCACTCAAAAATATTTTAAGTTTAGCGAAAAACATATAACAGAAAACATGGAGATAGATTCACTTAAAGAAACTCTTGCAGCTCTATCAAATGTTCCAGAAATATCAGAATTATAAAAATTTAGGCCTTTTTTCTCAAAAATGAATCTCCAGGATGCTCTGTATTGCATTTTCATAACATGGTTAATGGTTTTGGTTAGGTCAAAATAGGCTATGCTTAGAATAGCGGAGATTTGCTCAGGAATAAAAATTTGCATTATTCAGGCTAATTTAGTTAAATAAAGATATTAATTTATCTGGAACAATCCAGAAGGAGCAATAAATGAATATACATTCGAAGAATGTCCACTTAAACCCAGAGGAAGTAAGACTTATCTATAATGTTTTAGAAACTCTGAGATCCAATAATCCAGAATTTAAAAAACTCTGGGATAAAAACAAAACCACAAAAAAACTTTATGGCAGAATACATAATGCTTGGAAGAATGATTTTGTTGCAGAGGTTATGCAAAAGGAGGTTATTTAAATGCATATAATTCATTCAAATTTAGACACTCAAACAAAAATGTATGATGTTTATCAATACTTTCCTTATATTGGTAAATATGGTGAAAATCATAGAATCGCAACATTCAATAATATTGAAGAAGCTAAAGCTAAAGTAGAAAGAGCATTTCATAAAAATATAACAATGCACATTATTGAAAGGCCATCTAGTATGCCCATCATTAAAAACTTAGATGATGTATCTGGGAAATATTATAGAAATGTTTGAGTTAATAGTTTTAATTACAGCTGCTATGGGAGTGGCAGCTGTTTATTTTTATTTCCAGGATTAAATCTTGGTAGGAAAATTAACTCGATATGACAGAGCAACATCAAGTATCATTTCAGTAATATTTGATGAATCACCTTATCAAACTCCAAATCAAGCACTTAAAACAGCAATAGATGCAAGGCAAGGTTTATTTCCAGAATCTTGGCAAAATAACAGACAAAGAACAGGAGATCTACTTGAACCTGTTTTACTCAATGAAGCAAAAATTAGATTAGGCCTGGATGAAGTTATCACAGATCTAAATACTAAATTTGAACATCCAACATTACCACTTGAAGCATCTTTAGATGGATTGGCAAAAGCCACAAATTTAAAGATAAAACCAGATCCAGATAAAGGTATATATATTCCAGAGAATAAAAATCAAATTATCCTGGATGGCAAGATAGTTATGGAATGTAAATGTACCAGCATCCAACATCCATTTGATTCACCTCCAAATTGGCTTGGTGTTTTGCAGCTGAAATCATCAATGAATATTGTTAATGCAAAATTTGGCATACTCGCAGTTTTATATAACTCAACAGATCTTAGATATTACTTGTATGAAGCAGATCCAAAGTTTTATAAAACTCTTGCCAGTAAGGTATTAGATTTTGACAGAAGAATTGATGAAGAAGATTATTACACTCCGCAAAATTCTGATGATGCTAGATTAATGTATGCAACTTGCGAAGAAGAAATAATTAAAGATCTTCCAAGCAAAGATAATGAACTTGTAAAAAATATCCTGGAGAAAAAAGATCTAATTAAAAATTTACAAACAGAGGTTGATCAAATGCAGACAATGATTATGGATCATCTGGGCAATCATAAAAAAGGTTTAACTAAAAATTATGAAGTGGACTGGGGTGTAACAAATTACAAGGCCAAGCCAGAGAAAGTCATACCTCCAAAAGAAGCATATACGATTAGAAATAAATCTTTAAAATTTAAGGTGAGGGCAAATTCTCCAGAAGGAGGGTTGGGGAAATTATGAAATGCCCTCAAGGAAATTATATATGAATATAGAAAACAAAATACAAAAAGACAGACAAAAAAAGAATAAAAAAATTGCAAATTTATTTAGGCTTATGATGAATGTTGATTACTTTGAAAGAGCATTTAAACATATGGAGCAACTTGAAAAAGCAAAGAAAAATATTAGCAAGTAGAAATTTTTTGAATCTCTTTAATGTTGTTCATGCAAATTACTTTTCTGAGAGTTTATGGCAAACAACAAAAGAGATGAATAAAGATTCTGATCTTATACCATTATTAATATTTCCATTGAGAAAAAGATTAATGGTAATGCTTCCACTTGATTTAATTGAACTAAAAAAAGACAAATCTTTAAATTTAAAATTGGCATATATAGTATCTTGGACTGAACTTAAAAAAGATAGAAAAAAAATAATACAAAATGCCAAGAATATACTCAGAAGAATTTAACGAGTTTTGTATGATTTCATATAAGAACTACTTAATAGGATGTAGTGCTTTAGGAATTATACAGGAGGATGATTTCATAGCTTACAGAGATAATAATCTGCAAAGACTTGAAATTGAATTTTATAACTTAGGTTTAGCAACCATACATTGAAGGAGGTACAAATGACTAAACAAAATAAAGATGCGAATGAAATTGCAGATATGAATAATGTTTCCAGAAGAAGTCTTACATTAGATGGTAAGCAGCTATTCATAGATGAATATGAAGGATTAGAAAAAGAGCTGCTAGAGAATATGGCAGTATCTTTAGAACTTAAAAGAATATCTGTTGCAAATATGTCAATAGCTCATTATGAGTTGTTAGCAATTCAAATGAACAACTATTTGAAATATTTAACAGAAGATTTTGAAAACAACATAAAAATTGCAAAACCAAAAGGAGTAGATAATGGAATTCAAAATTGAAATGCCAGAAGAAGAAAAAATGAAATCAATATATCTCAAGCATTCAGCAGCACATAAAAAATTTTTTTTAGGCAAGATTGAAGATGAAGTAGAAATAGATGTTGAAAACATTATGGTTGACATCAATGCTCTGGCCACTGGTTGGGGTGCATGGGATGGATCTGAATATGATTATCAGTGGGATGAAAAATTTACTGTTATGTCAGATAAACCAGGAGAAGATCATAAAAGAGCTTTTTTCTGTTATTTAAAAGTTTCTGGCCATGATGATCCATTACTCTGGAGACAATTCTCTTGGGGAGAGCTGCAAGGCTTCCAGGGTATGATGCAACAGATACCAATGAAGTCTATTAATCCGATAGTGTTAGATGGAGCAGAGGAGGGGCAGTTACCAGTGTTAAAATATGTTGGTAGTGTAAAACCAAAAGAAATCAAATCTGCTATACCTACTTTTGAATTTGTTAAATTTGTTGATAGGCCAGATAACTTTCAAACTCCAGCATGGGTTTTATCGGAGATGAAACCAGGATCTGAGAAAGAACCTGAAGAAAAAAAACTTGATGATGAAATTCCTTTCTAGTGAATGATCTTGATTGGAAAAACATAGCTCCACAAATTGTTACTAAACTTAAAGGAGAACCTAAAAGTAAAACAGAAAATGAATGGAGATATGGATCTAAGGGATCATTCGTATTTAACCTAAGCAGTGCTACTGTTTATGACTTTGAGCTGGGAGAAGGTGGAGGAATCTCCTGGCTCATTCAGCAGCATGGATTAGAAGTTGATCAAGTTTTAAGTGATCTTGGAATTGCTAGGCCAGTTGATAAAGCTCCTTATCAAGAAGGTATAAAAACTGGAAACTCTGCTGAGAAAAGAGAATCTCATGCGAAATCAGCAGATACTGGCCTGGCACTCTCCAGGGATCAAATGCGAGATCTATATAAAGAAGCTGTAGTTAAGTTGCAGTATTCAGAAAACTTTTGGGTTATGAGGTTTCCAGAAGGCCATAGAATCAAAATGAAATATGCTCCATTCACTCAACTTGAAGATGTTTGGGTTATGAAAAGGCCAGAGGGATTATTACCTATATACATTGAAGAAAACTATTTAGATAAACCTGTAGTAATTAATGAGGGAGAAAAGGCAGCTTTAGGATGTAAAAGATTTTATGACTATGATGTTTGTTGTTGGCATGGTGGAGCTGGATCTTGGGCAAAGTCTGATTGGTCAAAAATATTTAAAAGGCAAGTATTAATTTATCCAGATAAAGATACTCCTGGAATTAAAGCTGCAACTGAAATACAGATCTATTTAAAAAAGAATGGTTGCAATGTAGATATAATAAAACCGCATCCAAAACTCCTAGAGAAAGATGATCTTTGGGATGCAGCAGAAAAGGATCTATTTGCCAACACAGATGAATTCCTTGAATATGCTAGGAGCTTTCCATTACGAGCTGCAAGAGGATCTTTGGAGTTTTTAACAGTAGATCAAATAGTATCTTCTATGAAAGAACCAGACTGGCTCATTGATTCAGTCATTGAAAGAGGATCTGTTGCTAGTATTTTTGGTAAACCTAAATCTGGTAAATCATTTATAGCTATAGCCATGGCCTGTGCTATTGCAACTGGCAAAGATTTCTATGGTAGAAAAAGCAAAACAACTACAGTGGCTTATATAGCTGGTGAAGGTAATGTTTCTATATCTAGGAGATTTGTTGCTTATCAACAAGGTTTTAATAGAGATCTATCAGCAGCTCCATTACTTATATCAAACAGAGGTGCAAGAATATTAGATGATGAAGATTACAAACATCTATTAGAAGTGTTAAGAGATATGGAAGCTAATCATGGATCTATAGGAGCAATAGTGTTAGATACTTTGGCCAGAACATTTGGTGGAGGAGATGAAAACAGCACATCTGATATGAATAAATACATACAAAGAATTGATGCTATTAAAGAAGAATTTAATTCTTCAATAATAATTGTTCATCATACTGGCCATGGTGTTGGCACTAGATCTAGGGGATCTTCTGTCTTACCAGCTGCTCTTGATTATGAATTTAAAGTTGTAAGAGAAGATGCTGATTCAATTATGTATGTGCAAATGACACAAACATTAGTCAAGGATGGCATGGCCATAGATCCTCTTAACTTTAAATTTACAGAGATCTCTCCATTGTTAAAAATGAAAAACATGAGATCTGGAATCCTGGAGAAAACAGAGGAGCTTCCAAAAGATAAAAGATTTACTAAAAAAAGAGAAGAAACAATTAAGGCCATAGAAAATTATCAATTAGAAAAAGATAAAGATAATCCTATTAATATATGGATCACTCCAACTTTATTAGCAGCTTATATGGATATAAAGAAGAATACGCTGCAAACAAGATTAACAGATCTTAGAGATGCAGATCTTATTCATTATGATAAGGAGAAGGGAGCATATCAATCTAAGAGATGGGATAGTGAGGTATTTTAATGCTTTGGTATGACTTTGGTTTTGCTTTGGTTTTGACTTTGTTTTTAATGCAGATCAATAACTTTTGCTTTGGTTTGGTTTGCTTTTCTAAGCAACCAAAACCAAATCAGAATTGATTATGAAAAAAAACCAAACTGATAATTATAAGATTAATGCTTCTTTAAATTATTATAAGCAGAAGCTATATGACAATGAAATTAATATAAGAAAAAATTATGGAGGTTTTGATGTTCTAAATCTTTTATTTGATCCTAAATTTGTAAAGAAGTTTAACAGAGCATTAGATATATATACTGATACTTTATTAGGATCTGATAAATTAAAACAAATAGAAATGGCTCAAATGTTATTAAGAGCATATGAAGCAGCTTTTGAACAAATTAAAATTATGCAAATACAAAAATTAGATCCAGGAGTTACAACATATACTGTAGATGGACATATTTATTATGTGTTTGAGAAACAAGATTATTTGGAATCTGTAAAAGAAAAATTACCAAGACATAAAAATATGTCATATATAAGCATAGAAGAATTATTAAGATGTATGCCAAAAGGAATTAGAGAAATGAGAGAATCGCTAAGTGAATTAGATCCTACAATTAAATTAATAAATCATGCCAACTAAATATAAAGTTTCAGAAAAGATAAGAGACAGACAAACTGGCAAAGTAAAAACTGTGCATTACTATATTAAATCTGCAACTGATATACAGCTGCTGCATATTGTTCAGGACGAAAAAACAAAACCAAAAGTAAAACAAAAATGTTTAAATGAATTAGTTAGAAGGAGGACACAATGACTGATATTGATAAATTGATAAAAGAGAAAGGTGAAGATTATGGTGAGCCATTATCTTTTTTTAGTAAGTTAGCAATAATTTATTCTGAGATGATTGGTAAGCACATATCAACAAATCAAGTTGTTGCCTTGTTTATGGTAATGAAAAGCCTTAGAGCTTTTAATAATCCAGATCATGTAGATAGTTATTTAGATGCTATGGGTTATTCCAAGATTGGCCTGGACATTGCAAAAACTATTAATGAAGTTGAGGAAGCATATAAGAAGGATGGTTTGCTTTAGTATGAAGGCCAGAGACATAACTAAAAAACAATTAAAAGATATAATAGATAAAGGCAAATCAAGTAATGATGCAGCAAGATCTTTAGGTGTATCACAATCAAGTATATTGAGAAAAGCAAAAGAGTTTGGTTTAAAATTTAATAATAAAAGTATTTGGAGAAAATTTTGAGAGTAAAAGTAGAAAATAATATCCCAGAGTTTAAAAAGTTTATCAGTGGCAAAGTAAGAAAGCAGATTCCATTTGCATCTGCTATGGCCATCAATCAAACACTTGGCATAGGCAGAGGGTTTAAAGATAAAGGACTTGATAGAGAGCTGGCCAAGCAAATGGATCAGAAGCTAGATAATCCCAGGCCACAAACTAAGAAAGCATTTTTTAGAAGATTTGCAAATAAAAAAACTTTAACAGGTGTTTTGGGTTTTGTTGAATGGGCAAATGAATTTATGCAATACCAAGTGTTTGGTGGTATGAGAACCACAGGCAAGAATATACCAGTGCCATTTGAGAAGAACATTAGACTAAACAAGTTTGGAAACATTCCTGGTAAAAGAAAAGGTTTGATAAAAAAACAAACTCAATTCTTTGCAGATATAGGTGGTGTAGAAGGTGTATATGAGAGACATAAGAATAGAACTATTAAACTTTTGATAGGTTTTGAAAAGTCAGTCAACTATGAGATTAAGTTTCCATTCTTTAAGATAGCTGAGATGTATTCTCTGAATAAATATCAGAAGAACTTTACAGAGCAGTTTGCAAAGGCCATGAAGAATGCTAAGTAACAGCAATAGGTTCTTTCTAGGCCTACACTGTGGGTTATTCGGACTGCATACTTTTTTTAGACACAAGTATTTCATATTAAGGTAAATGGCCACTCAAAAAGAGGTATCAGAACACCTGGATCTATCAGTCAAAAGAGTTTCAGAGCTAATAAGAAATGGCATATTCCCATCTAAAACAGGCAGATCACCACTTAATTTAGATGTTTGCAGAATAGCTTACATATCATATTTGCGTAAATTAGGCGGTTATAACAAAAAAACTGGTTCTGCTGACATACAAGAAGAAAAGACCAGGCTCACTAGGTTTCAAGCTGATAAAGCAGAACTAGAAGTATCAGAATTAGAAAAGAGATTAATACCAGCTGATCTGGTTGAATCTACCTGGATTGATTATGTAGCTAATGTTAGAGCAAAGTTATTATCATTACCAAACAAACTTGCTCATCAAGTGATCACTATAGATAATTATGCAGAAGCTGAAATATTAATTAAAGATACAGTTTATGAAGCACTTAAAGAACTAGCAGATAATGGACTACCAGAAAAATATCAGTCAAGTGGTAAACCAGATCAACAAGATCTGGAATCCTCCGCCTAAGTTAAAAATATCATCCTGGGCAGATAGTTACCGCAAACTATCTCCAGAATCATCAGCTGAACCAGGACAATTCAGAACCTCCAGAGCTGAATATCAAAGAGGTATTATGGATGCTTTTTCAGATCCTGGTATTGAGAGAATTGTTGTTATGACATCAGCTCAAGTTGGCAAGACTGAAATAATTTTAAATGCGATTGGTTACTATATTGATCAAGATCCATCTCCAATATTAGTAGTGCAACCAACACTCCAGATGGGTATGTCATTCTCTAAAGATAGACTTGCAACTATGCTTAGAGATTCTGAAAAACTAAGAGACATAATCAAAGATTCAAAATCAAAAGATTCTGGCAATACAACCATGCACAAAGTTTATCCAGGAGGATCTATATCTATTGTTGGATCTAACTCAACATCTGGACTTAGCAGCAGAGCAATCAGAGTTTTATTGTTAGACGAAGTAGATAGATATGAGCTATCAACAAAAGAAGGATCTCCAATATCTCTGGCCATAGCCAGGACAAAAACATTTGCAAATAGAAAAATATATTTATGCAGCACTCCAACAACTAAAGGCCTATCAATGATTGAATCTGCATTTGAGGAAAGTGATCAAAGATATTATTTTGTTCCATGTCCAGAATGTGATCATAAACAAAGATTAATCTGGAAGAATGTTATTTGGGATGAAGGGAAACCAGAAACAGCTAAGTATGCTTGTAAAGAATGTGGATCTTTAATTAGTGAATCAAAGAAAACCTGGATGATTAAAAATGGTGAATGGAGATCTACAAAACCTACAAGCAACATTGCTGGTTTCCATATATCAGAGTTGTATTCAGTCTTTTCAACCTGGCAAGGAATGGCAGCAACATTTTTAGAATCTAAAAACAATCCAGAGATGTTAAAAAGTTTTGTAAATCTGGCATTAGGTGAAAGCTGGGAAGATCAATCTGATTCAGTGGAACATGAGAAGCTGCTACAAAAAAGATTAAATTTTGATTTGCAGCACATACCTAGTGAAGTTTTAGTTATGACAGCTGCATCAGATTTACAAAAAGACAGAATAGAAATGACAATTTGCGGATGGGCAAAAGGGTTTGAATGTTTTGTTTTAGAGCATAAGATATTCTGGGGAGATCCAAATACTTACAACATCTGGAGTGAGGTTGATCAATTTCTTAAAACGATATTTAAAACAGAGGATAAAAGATCTATAGGAATATCATGTGCAACTTTTGATTCTGGTGGCCATCATACAAATGCTGTGTATGAATTCACCAGGCCAAGACAAGGCAGAAGGATCTTTTCAATTAAAGGTTTATCTGTTCCAGGAAAACCAATAGTAAACAAGCCAACATTTGTAGGTAAGAACAGAACTGTTCTTTATGGTATTGGAACTGATACAGCTAAAGAAAATATATTTGCAAGATTGTCAGCTCCGCAAGAAAAAAACATTTTGCATTTTGCACATCATTTAGATGAAGAATATTTCAAACAACTCACCGCAGAAAAAAGAATTACAAAATTTGTAAGAGGAAGAAAAACATTAGTATGGAAACAAATAAGACCAGATAATGAAGCTCTGGACTGCTTGGTTTATAACTTTGCAGCTATCTATATTTTGAATCCAAACTTTGATGTTATAGAAGCAAAGATGCTTGAAGATCCAAAACCTCAAAAAACAGTTAGAAGAAATACAGCAAGAAGGCCTGGAAACTTTGCAACAGATTGGAAAAAGTAGGTTTTTAGATTATCACTCATATTTATATTACAGATCTTCTGGCCATTCCTGGAGAGAAAAAACGACAGCTGACAAAATACCATATCTTGTGTTTTATTTTAAAAAAAACACAAGTCTCATAAATGCCATGAATAAAGGGTAATTTCATTGACATGAACAAATTGGGTAATAATGTTGAGGTAATAATCTATGGAGATCTTACTTGGCAAATTTATTTGATTCGGCTAATTATCCTACTTCTATTCCTACTGAATTAAAGCTAGGAGATTTTTGGGCATGGAAGAATACAGATTTAGGATCTGACTATTCTAATTCAACACATACTCTTACTTATGAATTTAATCTGGTAGATGGTAGCACTCCATCAAATATAACAATTACAGCTGCTGCTGATGGAGATGATTACAAAGTAGAAGTAGCATCTACTACCACAGCTGGATATACAAAAGGCCAATATAACTATGTTGTAAACATTACAAAAAATTCTAATAGCAACAGAATTAAAGTTGGTGAAGGATTCATAGAATTTCAAGATAACTATGCGACAACATCTGCATCAGTTAGAACTCATGCAAAAAAAGTATTAGATGCTATAGAAGCTGTAATTGAAAACAGAGCTTCAATGGATCAAAGCTCAATGAGTATTGCTGGTAGATCACTTAGTAGAATGAGTATCAATGATCTCCTGGCATTTAGAAATTATTACAAAACTGAATATCAAAATGAACTCAAGATGCACAGAATTAAAAATGGCAGAGCATCTGGCAACCAAATCAGAGTTTTATTTGGTAATCAAAAAACTATTAATCCAACTGATTATTCATAATGGCCTGGTATAACGATATATTCAAAAGATCTGAAAAACCAAAAGCAAAAAAAAGGTTTTATAGATCTTATCAAGGTGCAAACACTGGCAGATTGTTTGCTGATTTTCTGGTAAGCAGCTTATCAGCTGATGCTGAGATTAAAGATAATCTTAGATTATTGAGAGACAGAGCAAGAGAACTATCCAGAAATGATGCTTTTATAGCTAGGTATCTAAATCTTATGGTAAGTAATGTTATTGGAAGGCATGGTATCAGAATATCATCCAAGGCCAGAAATGAAGATGGATCTCTAGATAGAGGTGCAAATAATATTATTGAAAGAGAATGGAGAAAATGGGGATCAATGGGATCTCCTACTCCAAATGGCAGATTAAGTTTTTTAGATTGTCAAAAATTATTTATTGAAACTCTGGCCAGAGATGGTGAAGTTTTAATTAGACATTTTAAAACCAATAGATCTCCATACGGATTTCAGATCCAATTTTTAGAAGCAGATCATTTAGATGAATCTATGAATGTTGAAGCCAAGAATGGTAACAGAATAAAAATGGGTGTTGAAGTTGATCAATTTGATAAACCAGTAGCCTATCATCTTTTTAAAAATCATCCTTATGACAATGGTTATAGAACTGATAGATCTCATATAAGAGTATCAGCTGATGAAATAATCCATGCTTATCTACCACAACGAGCAGAGCAGACTAGAGGAGTATCATTTATAGCTCCAGTCATGGCCAACATGAAACAATATTCAGCATATATGGAAGCTGAAATTGTTGCTGCTAGAGTTGGTGCATCTAAGATGGGGTTCTTTACAACTCCATCTGGAAGTGAGTATGTGGGCGATAATCCTCAAGAAGATACTTTTGCTCCAGTATCTAATGCAAGTGCTGGAACATTTGAGCAGCTTCCAGAGGGTTTTGATTTTAAAGTATTTGATCCAGGACATCCTACAACTGCATTTGAATCTTTTACAAAATCAGTTTTAAGATCTGTTGCTTCTGGTTTAAATATTTCTTATCACGCACTAACAAATGATTTAACAAGTGTTAATTATTCCAGTATTAGACAGGGAGCTTTAGAAGATAGATCTATGTTTGCACTGTATCAACAGTTTTGCATAGATCATTTTATAGATCCTATATTTAAAAGATGGTTAGAAATGGCCATCAGCTCTGGAGCATTAAATTTACCAATCGCTAAATTTGATAAATTTGCAGATCAAGTAAACTACATTCCAAGATCTTTTAGTTGGATAGATCCATTAAAAGAAATGCAATCCCATATTTTAGGTTTACAAAATGGAACTGTTACTTATTCTGATATTTCAGCTGCATATGGCAGAGATACAGAAGAACTATTTGAGCAACATTCAAAAGAAAAAGAACTTGCAGAACAATATGGTATTGAAACAGCATTTCAACCATTTGGTTCTAAGTTTCCTGTTGAAGCAAATATTCAAGGTGGTGAATCTGATGATGATTAGGGCGAAGGGCAACGATTTATTTCGTGGGGATAGTCTATCTGGTGGGCAAGGCTATCATCAATCTATGAATCTAGGAGTTGTATATGGCTACTGATTTTCCAACTAAAGGTGAGGATAAAAAAATTTCACTAAGAAACTCAAACTATCCTCAATTTGATTACAACTTCATAGCTGGTGTAAAAGAGAATGATCCAGATATTTATAAAGCTGGTGGAAACATCAGAGGTAATGAAGCATTTAATCTTTGGACTAAAGCCAGAGATGGTCAAGAAACAAAAGGTGTAATTGATTGGATAAAAGAGAGAGAAGCCTGGGCAGCTAGACATTTTGGAGATGGATCTCAATTTAAAGATGGATCAAAAGCTGGAAGGCCATCAAATATTGCTGGAGTAGTTGCCCAGATGAAATGGGGAGTGATTGGAAACTTAGGTGAACAAAGAATGAAAGATGTTGTATTAGAAGCAATAAAATATGTTGAAGGAAAAGAATATGGATCTGCATCCCAGGCTCAACAAGATAGACAAGTTTCCGATAATGTAGAAAAGGCATTAAGAAAAAAAGCAGATGATCACAATGAAGATGTTGGTAATGTGGCATCAAAAAGAACAACATACAGAACACTATTGGCAGTATTTGAAAGAGGGATTGGAGCTTACAAAACTAATCCAGCATCAGTAAGGCCAAATGTGGGATCTCCAGAGCAATGGGCATATGCAAGAGTGAATTCATTTTTGTTTGCTTTACGCAATGGTAGGTTTCAAGGTGGGAAGCATGATTTAGATCTGCTTCCTGAATCACATCCTTTATCAAGCAAAGAGGAAAAAGCTATGGATGAAATAAGCAATAGGCATATCCTCAATGTTGATGAAACAGACGAAAGTGTAATCATTGAGTTTGCAAAACATCACAAAGAGGAGGATGCAGAAGATGATATGGAGGAAAGACCAAATGATCCAGAAAAGGATGAAATGGAAGAAAGACCATATCATGTTGATGAAGATGAAGATAAGGAAGATAAAGATAAAGATGATAGATCATTTGATGATACTGTTAGATTTAGAACTTTATCTCTGGATGATAGATCTTACATTGACGAAGAAAAGCGAACTGTTAGAGTTGGAGTTTCTAGCGAATCGCCAGTTGAAAGAAGTTTTGGAATGGAAATTCTAGGACATTCTCCAGATGAAATAGATATGTCATTTATGCAATCTGGTACTGCTCCATTTTTAAAAGATCATGATATGACATCTCAAGTAGGTGTTATTGAGAGATTTGAACTTGATCAGAAGGCCAAAAGGACTGTGGCCTTAGTAAGATTTGGAAGATCTGCTCTTGCTGAAGAAGTTTTTAGGGATATTCAAGATGGTATTCGTATGAATATATCTGTTGGATATAAAATCAACAAGCTAGATCGAATGGAAGAAGAAAAGGATGGTAAAAGATTCTTTAGAGCTTCCTGGATGCCAATGGAAGTAAGCAGCGTAAGTTTACCAGCTGATGCTTCTTTACAAGTTGGTGTTGGTCGATCTGAGCAAATTAATTTAGAGAAAACTCAAATGGAAAAATCAAAACAAGATATTGATGTTGCAGAAGTTAGATCTCAAATTGTTGATGAAGCTAAAAAAGAATTCAAAAAGAATTCAAAAGAGATCCTAGATCTTGCAGCTAAACACAACAAAAGAGATTTAGGGCATCAAGCAATCTCTGAGGGAAAAACTATTGAGGAATTCAGAGGAGTGTTATTAGAAACAATCTCCAACGATAAGCCTTTAGAAACTCCTTTAGAAGATATAGGACTTACAGAAAAAGAAACTAAAAGATTTAGTATTCTTAGAGCTGTAAACGCAATGGCAAATCCTACTGATAGGAAAGCACAGGAAGAAGCAAAATTTGAATTTGAATGTTCAGAAGCTGCTCAAAGAGAATATGGGCAAACTGCTCAAGGTATCTTGCTTCCAGGTGAAGTTTTAAGAAGTTGGCAACAAAGAGATATGAACGCATCTGATGATTCTGGCCTTATTGGTCAAGATTTCAGAGGTGGTGATTTCATTGATGCTCTTAGAAATAACTCAGCAGTTATGCCTTTAGCAACTATGCTAACTGGTTTATCTGGCGATGTTAAAATACCTAAGAAATCATCTGGATCAACTGCTGCTTTCATAAGCTCAGAGGGTGGAGCTTCTGGTGAATCAGAAATGACTATCGGAAGTGTAACTATGTCTCCTAAGACAGCTGGTGTTCACACTGATGTTACTAGGCAGCTTTTAATTCAATCATCTTTAGATGTTGAAAACTTAATCAGAAATGACTTAGCACAATCTATGGCTATCCTCATTGACGATAAAGCATTAGAAGGTTCTGGATCTAGTGGAAATCCAACAGGTATTACTAATACTTCTGGAATTAACACTGTTTCATTGTCATCAGCAGCTGCTCCAACTTTTGCTGAGATGGTAAGCATGGAAACTTCTGTAAGAGTAGATAATGCTCTTATGGGTGATCTTGCATACATAATCCATCCAACAAACTATGGAACATTAAAGACAACTGAGAAAGCTACTAATACTGCTCAGTTTGTTGCTGTTAATGATGAGATCAATGGCTATAAAGCTATTGTTTCTCCTCAGTTGACTGCTAACAATTATGTCTTTGGTAACTTTGATGATTTACTTATTGGTATGTTTGGATCTTTAGATATTGTCGTAGATCCATTTACAAACAGCACTTCTGGAACAATCAGAATTGTTGCTCTGCAAT
>MDTE01167137.1_pt1 | contig 31235 bp, 36 predicted proteins | sample 811231 | NCBI WGS metagenome assembly MDTE01 (sample SAMN05326651, study PRJNA326480) | marine metagenome | isolation source: seawater | place: Indian Ocean: Red Sea | collected 2010 | reverse complement strand
CGGGCGTTAGGGGCGCCGCAGACCACCTGCGAAGTCTCCTCACCGCCGGTATCGACGATGCAGACCTGCAGCCGGTCGGCGTCCGGATGCTGTTCGCAGGACACCACCTCACCCACCACGAAGGGCTCGAAGGCGGCCGCCGGATCGTGCAGCTCTTCCAGCTCCAGGCCGAGCGCCGTCAGTTGGTCGGTGATCGCGTCAATGGGCGCGTCGGTGTCGAGATGATCCTTGAGCCAGCTCAGGGTGAACTTCATGGCGTCAGCCCCCGCAGCAGGGTCGGCACCTCGAGCGGCACAAAGCCGTAATGGCGCAGCCAGCGCATATCGGCGTCGAAGAAGGTGCGCAAATCGGGGATGCCGTATTTCAACATCGCGATGCGCTCGATCCCCATGCCGAAGGCGAAGCCCTGATATTTCGCCGATTCGATACCGCCATATTCCAGCACCTTGGGGTGGACCATGCCCGAACCCATGATCTCGAGCCAGTTGTCGGCCCCCTCGCCGAAGTTACCGATCCGCAGCTCACCGCCCTCGCGCGAACAGCCGATATCGACCTCCATCGAAGGCTCGGTAAACGGAAAATGGCTCGGCCGGAAGCGCACCGGCAGGTCAGGGATATCGAAGAAGGCGCGGCAGAAATCGATGATGCAGCCCTTGAGATGGCCCATATGAGTCGTCTCGTCGATCACCAGCGCCTCAATCTGGTGGAACATCGGCGTGTGGGTGGCGTCGGAATCACTGCGATAGGTGCGCCCGGGCGCAATCACCCGGATCGGCGGCTGCGCGGTCTCCATAGTCCGGATCTGCACCGGAGAGGTGTGCGTGCGCAGCACCGGCGGCGGCGCACCTTCCGCCCCTTCGAGGTAGAAGGTGTCGTGCATCTGGCGGGCCGGGTGCTCGGGCGGAATATTCAGCGCCGTGAAGTTGTGGAAGTCGTCCTCGATGTCGGGGCCCTCGGCGACAGTGAAACCCATCTCGCCAAAGATCGCGATGCATTCCTCCGTCACCTGACTGACCGGATGTAGATGTCCGTGCTGCCGCGGGCGCGGCGGCAGGGTCACGTCTACCGTCTCATGGGCGAGGCGTGCCTCAAGCGCAACGGCAGCCAAGTCCCCCTGGCGTGCGACAATCGCATCCTGAACCGTGTCCTTGACCCGGTTCAGCGCCTGGCCGGCCTCCTTGCGCGCATCACCATCAAGCTGGCCGAGGCCCTTCATCTGCTCTGTAATGAGGCCCTTCTTGCCGAGCACCGACACGCGCACGGCCTCAAGCGCGTCGAGGCTATCCGCCGCCGCCACCTCTTCAAGAAGTGATGCTTGCAGCTCAGTGACTTCGGTCATGGCCTTACCGGTTCAACTCTGCTGAGCGGTCCCGAGGGAGCCGGCTCACGTGGATGCGTTGAGGGCGTTCTGCGCCTGATTGACCAGATCCTTGAAGGCGTCGGGCTCGCACACCGCCAGGTCGGCGAGCACCTTGCGATCGAGCTCGATGCCCGCCTGCTTCATCCCGGCCATGAACTGGGAGTAGGTCATCCCCTGCTCGCGGGCGCCGGCATTGATACGCTGGATCCAAAGCGAGCGGAAGTTTCGCTTTTTCACCCGGCGATCGCGATAGGCATATTGCAGCCCCTTCTCGACTCTCTCCTTGGCGACGCGGTAGACCTTGGAATTGCGACCCCGGTAGCCCTTGGCTGCCTTCAGGATCTTCTTACGGCGCGCGTTGCGCTGCACGGTGCTCTTTGCGCGAGACATGAGTTAGCCCCTCTTCGCGTAGGGCATCATCGGCCGAAGGATTTGCTCATCTGCCTTGGCGATGTTGCCGATCTTGCGCGCCTTGCGCTTCATGGACTGGGAGCGCTTTCGCATGCCGTGCCGCATGCCCGAAGGCTTCATTCGGATTTTGCCGGAGGCCGAAACGCGGAATCGCTTCTTGACCGATGACTTGGTCTTCATCTTGGGCATTGTGTCCTCGCTTTGCTTAGCGTACTTCGCTCGACGGCTGGGCTGCCCCGGGCGTTAAGACCGCCCTGCCGCACCGTCGCTATTCGGAATCCGCGGGTTATAGCCGCGCAGGGTGTAACTGGCAAGAGGCCCAGCCACACCGGAAGGCGTGTCACGAACACTCAATCCCGTTGCCTCTGTTCGTCTTCAACACTAGCTTCGAATCCAACCAACAAACATTTTGCGGAGTATGAAAACATGGACCTTGGACTCAAGGGCAAGACCGCAATCGTGACCGGCGCGAGCAAGGGCATCGGCAAGGCCATCGCCGAAACGCTGGCGTCGGAGGGTTGTAACATTCATCTCGTCTCGCGCACCGAGGCAGATCTTAACGCTGTGCGGGACGACGTGACGGACCGGTTCGGCGTGAACGTAACCGTGCACGCACTGGACCTGTCCCAGCCCGCAGCCGTTCGGGCGCTCGCCGACGCGGCCGATGACGCCAACATCCTGATCAACAATGCTGGTGCCATCCCGGGCGGCGACCTCGCGAAGCTCGACGACGACGCCATCAAGGACGGCTGGCAGCTCAAGGTGTTCGGCACCGTCGGCCTGGTCCGCTATTTCTATCCGCGGATGTGCGAACGCGGCGATGGCGTGATCGTCAACGTCATCGGCATGGCCGGCGAGCGCGGGCGCCCCGCATATATCGCCGGCTCCATGGGCAACGCAGCCCTGATGCAGATGACCCGCGCCATCGGCGCCGAGAGTCTGGATCACGGTGTGCGCGTGTTGGGTGTCAACCCGGGCCCGACCCAGACCGAACGCTTTCAGCTGCTGGCACGCGCGAATGCAGAGAAGAAGTACGGCGACCCCGAACGCTGGCTAGAGACCATGGATAACCTGCCTGGCGGCCGCGGCGGCCTGCCGGAGGAACTCGCATCCGTCACTGTGTTCATGGCCAGCCCGCAGGCATCATGGGTCTCGGGTACGGTGATCATGGTAGATGGCGGTCAGCATTCGCGGCCACCTGCTTGAACCGTACGCAAAACGACAACGGCCAAACCGCACACAGGATGAACAATGGACCTCGAACTGACCGGAAAGAGTGCAATCGTCACGGGCGCGAGCAAGGGCATCGGCCGCGCCGTCGCGGAAGTCCTCGCCGAGGAGGGCTGCTCGCTGCATCTGGTCGCCCGCACCGAGGCCGACCTCAACGCCGTGCGCGACGACCTAACTGCACGCTTCGGCGCACAGGCCACGGTGCATGCCTTTGACCTCTCGGACGAGGCATCCATGGCCTCGCTGGCCGCGGACGTTGGCGACGCCAACATCCTGATCAACAACGCGGGCGCGATTCCTTCAGGCGACCTCGCGCGCCTCGACAATCAGGCGATAAAGAGCGCCTGGGACCTCAAGGTCTTCGGCTTCGTCGGCCTGATCCGAGAGATCTACCCGCGCATGTGCGCGCGCGGTTCCGGGGTCATCGTCAACGTGATCGGCATGGCCGGCGAGCGGCCGCGCGCAGGCTACATTGCAGGTTCCATGGGCAACGCAGCGCTGATGCAGATGACCCGGGCGCTCGGCGCGGAGAGCATCGACCACGGTGTCCGAGTCGTCGGCATCAATCCGGGTCCGATCGAGACCGACCGGTTTGTCAGCCAGGCCAAGATCAATGCCGATATGGAGTTCGGCGACGAGAGTCGATGGCATGAAACCCACAAGTCACTGCCGGGCGGCCGGGCGGGCCGTCCCGAGGAGATGGGCTGGCTCGCCGCCTATCTCGCCAGTGACCGGGCATCATGGATCACCGGCACCGTGATCATGGCCGACGGCGGCCAACACTCACTGTCGGCAAGGGTCTAGTCGAAACGCGACGCCGCGCCTGCCCGTTCCGGCTCTGGCCTGACCTTGTCACGCAAAGATGCACCTGCAGGTCAGGAGCAACGTGACGTGACTACCGGCAGCTAGGTTACCGCCGCTGCGTACGAGATTCCCCACCGGACGCCCGGGGGCCACAGGGATCATTTTACTATCCCCTTGGTGAGGTTCCTGCGCTTCTTCGCGGACTGGTTTTTCGCCCGGCGTTATGGCCATCGCGCCATCGTTGTTGAGACCGTGGTCGCCGTGTCGAGCATGGTCGGCTATTTCGAGGAAGAGGCGTCATCAGCTAAACCCACTATATCGGAGAGATCGATGCCGGGCGGCAGGGAAATACCCCGACACCGCGGATCGCGATCGACTAATGGAATCTGCCGATTGATGCGACGCTCCGCGATATGGTGATTGTCGTCCGCGAAGACGAGGCAGACTACCGCAACCGGCGCCACATCTTCGCCGACCGGCTCGACCAAGGCGAACAGCCGACGGGTAGCCGCGAACACCTGCCGACGGACTAATCGCCACAAACTTTTTTGCCATGCCCGGGCTTGACCCGAGTATCTTGTTGCAAAGTGACTAAGATAAGCGGATCAAGCCCACATATTACGACATATAGTCGGTTGGCATAAAAAACCCCACACCGACGGGGCTTTTTCTTCGAGTTCTCGTGATTGCCGCCTATCGCGGTGAGATCACCATCACCATCTGGCGGCCTTCCATCTTCGGCATCTGCTCGACCTTTGCGATCTCGTCGAGCTCAGTGCGCACACGTTCCAGAACCTGAGCGCCCAAGTCCTGATGCGCCATCTCGCGGCCGCGGAAGCGCAGGGTCACCTTCACCTTGTCGCCATCGTCTATGAACCGGCGGGCGTTGCGCATCTTCACGTCGTAATCATGGGTGTCGATGTTAGGGCGAAGCTTGATCTCCTTGACGTCGATCGTCTTCTGCTTCTTGCGCGCCTCGTTGCGCTTCTTCTGCTCCTGATACTTGAGCTTCCCGTGATCGATGATCTTGCATACCGGCGGTTCGGCGTTCGGTGACACCTCCACCAAGTCAAGCCCCGCATCGATGGCGCGCTGCAGCGCGCTGTCGGTATCCACCACCCCGACCTGCTCGCCATTCTCGTCAACGAGGCGCACTTCTGCGACGGTGATGTCCTCGTTGGTGCGCGGTCCATCCTTTTTCGGGGGGCTCTGATCTACTGGTCGTCTAGCGATTACTAATCTCCATTCGATATTGTTTTCGTGTCGCCGGCCACACTATACGGCGTGTTTCGCCGCCGGGCTTTCGGCCTCGGAGCTTAGTTTGCCGACCGCGTCGGCCAACGCAAGCACTTCCTGATCCGTGGAGCCGAGGCGCCGGACGGCGACCGCACCTTCCTCGGCCTCGCGCCGGCCGACCACGAAGATCGCCGGCACATGGGCATGGCTGTGCTCGCGCACCTTGTAGTTGATCTTTTCATTGCGCAGATCGGCCTCGACCCGTAAACCGGCGGCGCGGCATGCCGCCGCGACCTCCTCGGCGTAATCATTGGCGTCGGTCGTGATCGTCGCCACCACCACCTGGACGGGTGACAGCCACACCGGGAAGCGCCCGGCATAGTGCTCGATCAGGATGCCCGTGAAACGCTCCAGCGACCCGAACAGCGCCCTGTGTAGCATGACCGGGCGATGCTTCTCGCCGTCCTCGCCTACATAGTTCATGTCGAAGCGTTCGGTCAGGTTCATATCGACCTGCAACGTCCCGCACTGCCAGTCGCGGCCGATGGCGTCACGCAGCACGAACTCCAACTTGGGTCCGTAGAAGGCGCCCTCGCCTGGGTTATAGGTGTAGTCGAGCTCCATGCTCTCAAGCGCACCCTTCAACGCGGCCTCTAGCGAATCCCAGACCGCGTCCGATCCAATCCGCTTCTCCGGCCGGTCGGAGAATTTGATCCGCACGTCGTCGAAGCCGAACTCCCGATAGATGTCGAGAATCAGACCGACGACCGTCTGGCATTCGGATTCCATCTGATCCGGCGTACAGAAGATGTGCGCATCGTCCTGGGTGAACTCACGAACCCGCATCAGCCCGTGCAGGGCACCTGACGGTTCGTAACGGTTGACCTTGCCGAACTCCGACATGCGAATGGGCAGGTCGCGATAACTGCGGTTGCCCTGTTTGTAGACTTGGGTTCCACCAGGACAGTTCATCGGCTTCACCGCGTAGATCCGGCCGTCTTCGGTCTCAGTCGTGTACATATGCTCGCGAAAGCTCTCCCAATGACCGGACGTCTCCCACATTGCGCGGTCCATCAGGGTCGGCGTCGAAATCTCAACATAGCCGGCCTCTTCCTGACGGCGGCGCATGTAGTCCACAAGCAGGCGGAACAGCGCCCAGCCCTTCGGGTGCCAGAACACTGCACCCGGCGCTTCTTCCTGCAAATGGAAAAGGTCCATCTCTCGGCCGATGCGGCGATGGTCGCGCTTCTCAGCCTCATCGATCATTGTCAGATGGGCCCTCAGTTCCTCCGGGTCGCGCCAAGCCGTGCCGTAGATGCGCTGCAGCTGGTCATTAGCCGCATCACCGCGCCAGTAAGCGCCGGCAAGTTTCATAAGCTTGAAGGCCTTGGGCAGCTTCCCCGTGGACGGCAGATGTGGGCCGCGGCACAGATCGACCCAGTCGCCCTGGCGATACATCGTGATATCCTCGCCTTCGGGCAGTTCGCCGACCCATTCTGCCTTGAACGTCTCGCCCTGCTTCTCGAAGAAGGTGCGCACCTCGTCTCGGGACCAGACCTCGCGGATGATTTCCTCGTCGCGACCGACAATCTCTTCCATCTTCTTCTCGATCGCCACGAAGTCGTCCGACGAGAAGGCCTCGGCCCGATGGAAGTCGTAATAGAAGCCGTCATCTGTGGCGGGCCCAAACGTGATCTGGGTGCCGGGGAACAGCTCCTGCACGGCCTCGGCCAGAACATGGGCTGCGTCGTGGCGGATCAGCTGGAGCGCGTCCTCGTCCTTGATGGTGATGATCGCCACCTCCGCGTCGGCCTCAATGGGACGTACGAGATCACGAACCTCTCCATCCACCTTCACGGCTAGCGCGGCCTTGGCCAGGCCGGGGCCGATGTCGGCTGCCAGCTCGGCACCAGTCACTGCGCCTTCGAAGGCGCGCGTGCTGCCGTCGGGCAGCGTGATCGTGACCTGGTTCCCAGGAGCTAAGTCTACCATATCGGTTCCGTTGTCTCTCAAATATCTAAACGCCCGGCTAACCAAAACGGGTTGTACCTGCGGGATTTAGTCCAGCTTGAGCGCCGCTTCAACCTCGTCGACGGAAAGATCGGACAGCATATCGCGCTGAAGGATCGTCACATCGGGGCCTTTCTGGGCACAAAGTGCCGGGTCGGAAGCAAAGGAATAGAGAGCCACGGACGGACAACCCGCGGTCGCTATGACATGCATCGGGCCCGTGTCGTTGCCCACGGCGCTGGCCGCCCCGCGGGCGAGCGCCACGATTTCGGCGAAACTCGTGTCCGATGTCAGGTCCAGAGCCTCGGGACAAAAGGATGCGACGGTGCCGGTCGCATGGACGTCCGCGCCTGCGCCGATCAGTACCGGCGTCATGCCACGCACCGCCAGCCGGCGCGCCAATTCGGTGAAGGATCCGACGGGCCAGCGCTTCTCGGGCCGGTGCGCCGAGCCGCCGGGCACCAGCAGCACATAGGGTTCCAGAATTCCGTAGCGCGCCGTCTCGGCAGCCACCCAGTCAAGCGAAGGCGGCGGCACCTCGGCAATGCCGGCCACCGCCAGCTGATCGGACTGGCGGTCTATCGTGTGCATGTTGTCTCGGTTCGGATTGCGGTGCCGCAGCTTTGCGCCACGTGCGATTCCCGACCATTCGGGCCGGCGCCCCGGCGCCATCAGATGGTAATAGAGGCTTGAACGGTCGGACGTCTGCAGGTCATACGCCCGGTCGAAACGGCCGCGTCGCAGACGACGGCGTAATGCCAACCAGCCCCGAAGGTCCCGCCAGCTAGGCCGGCTGTCTACCCACATCTCGTCAAACCAGCTGGACGCGTCAAGAAAATCCCGAATTGCCGGGGCGGTCAGCAAGGTGATGTGCGCCGTGGGATGATGTGCTCGGATGGCGGCGAACGGACCAGTCGCCTGGACCACGTCGCCGAGCGCGCCCAGCTTGATCACCAGAATTCGTTCCGGCTCCCGCGCGTCCTCGGTCATCTCGCCCGCGTCTCGTGAAGCTCGGCATAAATCCGCAGGGTCGCGGCGCACATGCCAGCCTTGGAGAAATTCTCGCGTACATGCTCGGCTGCTCGCACAGCCAGCGCCGCACGACCAGCCGCATCTAGGTTCAGGGCTGCTTCCAGTGCGTCGGCAAACCCGTCCGGGTCGCCGGGCGGAAACAGCCAGCCCGTCTCCTCGGCCAGCACCTGCTCGGAGGCCCCACCATGATCGGCCACGACCACCGGGCGCCCCATGCTCTGGGCCTCGGCGATCACGCGCCCGAACGCCTCGGGATCGGTCGAGGCCGAAACGACCACGTCCGACAGCATGAAGGCGGCCGGCATATCATCGCAATGTCCGACGATTTGCACATAGCCGCCCAGTCCCCTCGCCGAAATCTGCGTCTCCAGCTCGTGGCGATAGGCCTCGCGCCCCTGGTCGGAGCCGACCAGCAACCCAGTCACGCGAAAATTCTCGATTCCTCGGCGAGCCCGCAGCCGGGCGAGCGCCTCGATGAACAGGAGCTGCCCCTTCCAGCGGGTGAGCCGTCCCGGCAATATGACGACCGCGTTGCCGTCGTCCAGGCGCCAGCGCGACGCCAGCTCCACCATCCGGTTGGGATTGAAACCTTCGGCGTCGAACCGTGCCGTGTCGACTCCACGCGGGACCGTTCGGACACGTGTATCCGGAACACCGTAATGCTCCTTGACATGAGCGGTGATAAACTTCGAATTCGCAATCACGATGTCACCGTCCGCCATCACCGCGTTGTAGCGCTTCTTCAGTGCGCCGAGGGTACCGCCACCGAAGTTGTAGGTGCCATGAAACGTGGTCACGAAGGGAAGACCGGCCGCACGCGCGGCGGCCCGGGCGCTCCAGGCCGGTGCGCGGGACCGCGCGTGCACCAGCTCGACATTCTCGGCCTCGATCAGCGCGCCCAGCCGCGCGATGTTGTGCCGGATCGCCACCGGATTCTTAGACTTCAGCGGCAGCTCCACATGCCGCACCCCGCGACGCACGAGCTCGACCACCTGACGTCCACCCGACGAGGCGACGATCGCCGTCTTTCCGGCAAGCGCCAGCGCCTCGGCGACGTCGATCGCGCTACGCTCGACACCCCCGCCTCCCACATCGAGAGAAGGAAGAACCTGCAGCACGACGGGCAGCCGGGCCGCTGTCGCCCACACCGCGGCCTCGCTCGCCGCGGCATCTTCCGTGGTGCTAGTCTCGGGAGCCTCGTTCATCCAGCCAGGGTCTTTTTTCCGATGGTTTCCGCCAACATGCAGTATATCTATGCCGATGACGGTACCGGCCTCGCATATTGCGCGACGCCGGCGCAAGCACCGAACGCTGATAGCCGGCTGGGAATTGTTTTCCTCGGCGGCTTTATGTCCGACATGACCGGGCAGAAGGCAGCCGTTTTGGAGGCATGGGCCCGCGAGACAGGCCATGCGTTCCTGAGACTCGACTATGCCGGCCACGGGGCGTCGGGCGGCGCCTTCCGCGACGGCACCATCGGCCGCTGGAGCGAGGACGCACTCACCGTGATCCGCCACGCCTCGCGGACAGTGCCGGGCCTCGGACAGGCGCTGGTCCTCGTCGGCTCGTCCATGGGTGGCTGGATAGCGACCCTCGTTGCAAGGGCGCTCGAGCGCGACGGCGACAGCCCCACCGCAGCCGGACTGGTCACGATCGCCGCCGCGGTCGACTTCACGGAAGAGCTCCTTCCCGCGCGACTCGGTCCCGCGGCCCTTGCGCAGATCGAGGCCAACGGGCATTTCGAGGCACCGTCCGAATACGCCGACGAGCCCTATGTCATCACCCGCAACCTGCTCGAGGAGGGGCGCAATCATCTAGTTCTGACCGACCCGTTGGAACTGGATATCCCGGCACGACTTATCCATGGCAGCGCCGACCCCGATGTGCCTTGGACCCAGTCGCAAAAACTCATGGACGCGCTCACGTCGGACGACGTCGAGCTGATCCTGATCAAGGGCGGCGACCATCGCCTATCGGAACCCCGGGATCTCTTCCGTATGACCGGCATCGTCGCCCGGCTTTGCGATCAGGTCTCGGCCAGCAGCGCTGCCAGCCCCGCGCGGTAGTCGGGATAGGCAAGGGTCACGCCGAGCTCCTCCTTGATCCGCGCATTCGAGACACGCTTGGACTCGGCATAGAAGCTGCGCCCCATCTCCGACATCTCGGCCTCCTCGAACGGAATCTCCGGTGGCGGCGCTACGCCGAGCAGTTCGCAGGCATGGGTCACGACATCCTGAGGCGGTGCGGGATCGTCGTCGCAGAGATTGTAGGCCGCGCCCGGATTGGGCCGCGCCATCGAGGCCGCGAGAACGGCCGCGATGTCTGCCACATGAATGCGACTGAACACCTGCCCGTCCCTGATCACGCGGCGCGAGCGCCTCGATCGCACGGTTTCCAGCGCATTGCGTCCGGGGCCGTAGATTCCGGCAAGCCGAAACAGATGAACCGGCAGGCCCGAGTCCCGCCGCAGGCGGCACCAACTGGTCTCTGCGTCGACTCGGCGCAGGCCACGCTCGGTCGCCGGCGTCAGCTCGGAACTCTCGTCGACCCAGCCGCCCGCACGATCGCCATATACGCCGGTCGTCGAGAGATATCCCACCCATTCCATGTGCGGCGCGCGCGCCGCAATATCGCCACCATGCCAATTCAGAACTGGGTCGCCATCCGCCCCTGGCGGAGCCGACAGCAGAATATGGCTGGCACCGTCCAGCAGGGCGGCGACATCTGCGACCGGTGCCGTGCCGTCGAAGCGTTGCGCATCGATACCCTCGGCGCACAGGGCAGCGACCTTGTCCGCGTCGCGGGCGGTCGCCCGGATCTTCCAGCCATCCGGGCGCAGACGATCGACAAGTGCTCGCGCGCTGTAACCTAGGCCAAACACGATTAGAGTCCGTGACGTCATGAGAATCCCGACCCTCGAAGGCGATGAAGCATTTTGCGCCGGCCACGCCGTGCTACTAGACCGAAACCACAGAATAGGAGTCCGTGGGTTGCCTCGTCCATCGCCCCGACCGTCACCGCTGTTGTTCGCGCTGTGCCTGCTCGGCGCCGTCTTCGTCGCGCCACCAGCCAACGCCCAAACAAACTATTCAGAACTGCCCGCCCGCGACGCCTACCATACCTGTCTTGCCGAGGCGCGCCGAGATCCGGACGCCGGTTTCGAGGCGGCAATCGCCTGGCGCGACGAAGGCGGCGGCCCGCCCGCCCAACACTGTGTGGCACTAGCGCTGTTCGACCTCGGCCAGTTCAAGGAATCCGCCACGCGCCTGGAGGCGCTGGCCGCGGACATGCCGACCGCCACGGCGCGCGAGAAATCCGCCATCGTCGGCCAAGCCGGCAGCGTCTGGCTCCATGTCGGTGACCTGACGCGCGCGCATACGGCCCTGAGCTATGCCCTCGATCTAGATGGCAACGATCCCGAGATATGGATCGACCGCGGCGATGCGCTCGCGCGCGGCGGCGAATACTGGGACGCCATCGATGATTTCTCCGCCGCCCTTGACCGGGATGAGAAGCGGCTCGACGCGCTGATCTTCCGTGCCGCCGCCTACCGACTCCTAGAGGTTCCCGATCTGGCGCGCGATGACATCCTCCGCGCCCTCGATCTCGACCCGTACAATCCCGACGCCTTGATGGAGCTAGGTGCCATTCAGGCAGGTGTGGGTGAGTTCGATGCTGCGCGCGCGAACTGGCTCCGGGTCCTTTCCATAGCCCCCGGCTCGCGCTCCGCCGCGGCCGCCCGCGCGGCGCTCCAGCAGATGGACGTTAAGGCGGAATAGGCGCCAAGCGGCGCCCAGATCAGAAATCCGGGTTGGCGTAGTGCCTAGGCGGAGGAATGCCCGGAATATGGTCGGCGAGGATGGGCCGCATGCTCGGCCGCGACTTGACCCGTGCATACCAGCTCTTGGCCTCCGGGTAGTCCTCCCAGGGAACATCGCCGACATAGTCGACGCAAGAAAGCTGGGCGGCTGCAGAGATATCCGCGAGAGTGAAGTCCGGCCCCGCGAGCCAGTTCCGACGCTCGATCAGATACCCCACATAGGACAGGTGAGTGCCGATATTCGCATGCCCGGCGCGGATCGCGGATGACGACGGTGCCCCCAGTCCCAGAAAGCGCTTGTTGATTTTCTCGTCGACAAGATTCGCCGTGACCTCGCGCTGGAACTTCAGGTCGAACCAAGCCGCCAGCCGCCGCGCCTCGGCGCGCGCCTCGGCATCCGCGCCCAACAGGCCGGGCTTCGGGCAGGTTTCTTCCAGATACTCGCAGATGACGGACGAATCCGAGAGCACCAGCGGCGCACCATCCTCGCCGCTCGCCTCGAGCAGCACGGGCACCTCGCCAGCCGGATTCAAGGAGAGAAATTCCTCCCGCCGTTCCCAGACTTTTTCGAGCTCGAGTTCAAAGGGAAGCTTCTTCTCCGCGAGCACGATTCGGACCTTACGTGCGAAGGGACAAAGCCAGAGATGATAGAGTGTCCGCATGGCGGCACAGCCTAGCTGAGCCGCACGATTCAGGGGAAGCCGGTGCGGCCCATTCCGATCGCGAATTGAGAGCCGGTTGGCGCTATGCTGTGCCGATCACAAACACCCGAGGATGTAGAGTAATGGCCACCCAACTGACCCGCGAAACCATCATGCAACGCCTGCATGCCGAGCGCGAAGCCGGCCGCACGATCTACGACGCCCTGTGCGGCACCGGCATCACGGCTAAGATGGCCGCGCGCGGCGGGGCGGACATGATCACTACTCACATCCTCGCCTATTTCCGCATGCAGGGGCTGAGCTCGATGGCCGGCTATCTGCCGATCGGCGACGCCAACGCGATCACGATCGAGCTCGGTGAGCGCTCGCTGCTCAACGTCATCGAGGATTGCCCAGTCATCGCCGGCATTCTGTGCGTGGATCCCACCCGGGACATGAACCGCTTCGTCGACCGGCTCGCCGCCGCCGGATATCACGGGGTCATGAACTGTCCAACGGTCGCCCTCATCGACGGCAAGTTCCGCTTGGACCTGGAGGAGACAGGCACCGGTTATGCCCGTGAGATTGAGGTCCTTGGACATGCCAGCAGCCAGGGATTGTTCACAAAGGCGTTCTGCACCAACCCGGAGGAGACCTTGGCGATGGCGGAGGCGGGGGTCGACAATCTGATCATCCATTTCGGCAATTCATCCGGCGGCACGATCGGATCGGAAACGGCGATGAATTTCAACGATGCCGCCCAGCGAGTCGCGATCTGCACCGACGCCCTAGGCAACAAATATGCCGACCGAATCATCACCTGCCATGGCGGATCGATCGAGACGCCCGGGCATTTCGCAGAGTTCATAAAGCTCGCACCCCGGCTCGACGGCTATGTAGGCGGCTCGTCCGCTGAGCGATTCCCGATCGAGGAATCTGTGCCGGCCGTGACCCGGGCCTTCAAGGCGGTGAAGACAAAGGGTGGCTGACCCCTGCCAGACCGTCAGAGTTCTGGTTGCGGCCACCGCCTAGCCCCAGCCCAGCAGCTTAAAGACGAAGGCCGGCACCACCCAGATTACCGCTACCGGCGTCACGATGATGCCGATCGGGGGTGCCACAAAGATCAGGATGATTGAGACGATCAGGGCGGCGATTGCGACACCCACGACTCAGGCCCGTCCCTAGCCGCCGGAGCCGCGGGCGCCCAATGCGCGGCCGAGGAAGGTCGCCATGTCGTTGATCAACCGCTTTGCCTCGTCGATGACGGGCGAATATCCGAAGAAGGCGTGCATCACGCCCGGATAGACCTCGAGGACGTAGAAGTGCTCGGCCTCCTTGAGGGTCGTCGCGAATGTAAGTGAATCGTCGCGGATGGGATCCAGCTCGGCCGCCGCGATGAAAATCGGCGGCAGGCCGGTCGGATCAACCTTGGCGGCGAACGCGCGCGGGTCGGCACGGTCCGCCTCGTTCGGAACATAGCCGTCATAGACCATCTGTGTGTACTCGGAGGTGAGCATAAAGTCGCCGCCGCCGAGCTCCTTCATGGAATCCGATTCCAGATTGTAGTCGAGGACCCCGTAGAGCGAGACGATCGCCTTCAGCAGATCCGGGCGTCCCTTGTCGCGCAGGGTGATCGCCGCGCCGAGCGAGACGCTCGCGCCGGCCGACGCGCCGCCGACAGCGATCCGGTCCGTATCGAGACCCCAATCGCGACCGCTATCCGACAGCCATTCCAGCACCGCGACGATTTCGTCCACCGGGTCCGGGAAGGTATGCTCTGGCACATGCACATAGTCGGCGCTGACGATCGCACCGCCCCAGGTCGCGGCGATTTCACGCATCTGGCGATCATTCGATAACGGGCCACCGATCCGAAACCCTCCGCCATGGAGGTAAACGAAAACCGGAAGTTCGCCGTCGGCCGTCGGTCGATAAAACCGCACCGGCACATCGCGGAACGGGCCCGGAATCGTGCGCGCTTCGTTGATGGCCATCTCAGGCCCACCCTCGTTCCAGACCGCCCGGGCGGCCTCGGCATGGGCGCGTACCTCGTTGATCGCCTCACCGGGCGCGCCAAGCGTGGCGATGATCTCAGCGTTCCGCTGCAGGGCCTCAGCCTGCTGCGGATGAATGCGGTCAGTCGTTTTGACCACGTTGTCGTTCTGCATGCTGCCAACACTCCCGAATTCCTAAATGCAGTTCGCCGGACACTAGCATTTCAGTGCGCTAGGGAGACAATTCCCGGGATGTTGTTTCCGATACTGAAATCGGAGGCCACCCGCCCGAGCCCAGTGGCATGTAATCGCGTATCCCGGTGCGACAACCGGGTGCTATAAGTTGACCTTGCCTAAATCTTGGAATTGGGCGTCATGCCGCTTTTCGAAATCGCCATTCTCGCCGTAATTCAGGGTATCACGGAGTTTCTGCCGATCAGTTCGTCGGGGCATCTGCGGCTTGGGTCCGAGATGATGGGCCTTTCGGAAAACACGCTGATTCTGGACGTCAGTGTGCATGTAGGCGCCCTGTTCGCCGTCGTGGCTTATTTCTGGCGTGACCTCGTGTTCATGCTGGCGGGCGTATTCGACAATCTGCGTGGCCATAAGCATGACGGCGGACGCCTAGCGGCATATCTGGTCATCGCGACCGTCCCGATCGTGATTGCCGGATACTTCGGCCAGGCCCTGATCGAGGACCACATGCGCACGCTCGAGGTTGTCGGCTGGACGACCCTAGGGTTCGGCATCCTGCTATTCCTCGTCGACCGGACCGGCATGACTATCCTGAAGATCGACCACCTATCGATTCCCCACGCACTTACAATCGGCATCGCACAGGTGCTGGCACTCATCCCGGGCACCAGCCGGGCAGGTATCACCATTACTGCCGCGCGCTTTCTCGGTTATGACCGGCGCGAAGCAGCGCGCTTCTCGATGCTGATGTCGATTCCCGCGATTGGTGGTGCGGGGATCCTGATCGGCCTGCGTCTGCTGGAAACCGGTGACCCAATCTTGACGCGTGACGCGCTGATCGCAGCGCTTCTGTCCTTTATAACCGCGCTTTTGGCCATCTCGCTGTTCCTGCGCTGGCTCCGGTTCGCCGGCTTCGGGCCCTTCGTCATCTACCGCATCGCGCTAGGCGCCTTGATACTGGGCTGGGTCTATGGCGCCTTCTAGCCGGTCCCAATCGAACTATTCCACGAGCGATGTGCGGCCGAGACGGCCCCCGCGACGATACCGACATAGATAGGTCGGCAGGATCGCCTCCATGGCGGTGGGTGAAATACCCAAGTCCGCCAACGTCGCCGCATCAACGCCCACCACATTGTCTGAACGCAATGAGCGCATCTGATCGCGGGTGACCGGCGGGGTCGGCAGAATGCCCGCAATGGTCGCCTGGATATCGCCGACAAAGAAAGGGATGGGGACTAGCAGGCGCCGGCGGCGAATCTCGCCAAGCATCACGGTCATCAGTTGGGCGAAGCTATACACTCCGGGTCCGCCGAGTTCATAGGTCTTTCCACGGCAGGCGGGTTCGGTAAGACCAGCAACAATTGCATCCGCCACATCCGCGACATAGACCGGTTGGAAAAGGGTCGCACCGCCGCCGAAAAGGGGCAGCACGGGCGACACCCGCGCCAAGCCGGCAAAAAGGTTAAAGAAACCGTCTTCAGGCCCGAAGATGATTGAGGGACGAATGATCACGGAGTTGGGGTAGGCGCCGCGCAACGCCACTTCGCCGACCGCCTTCGACCGGGCGTATTTTGATGCAGCGTTCGGTGCCGCACCGATCGCGGAGACATGCACCAAAGACTCCAGTCCGGCGCTCGCCGAGGCAATAGCGATTGCGGCAGGCGCATCCGCGTGCAGCGCCTTGAAGGTCTGGCGACCCCGCTCTGCCAGAATCCCTACGAGATTGACTGCAGCTTCAGCGCCGTCCAGCGCGCGCGCCGCCGCAGCAGCATCTGTCACATCGCACGCAAAGGGCGTAACCTGTCCGACTTGCCCGAGCATGCGCAAATGCTTCGCACCCTCCGGATCGCGGACCGCGACCTGCACGGTGATATCCAGATCGGCCAATCGTTCCACCACATAGCGGCCGAGAAACCCCGACCCGCCAAACACCGTCACCCGGCGTATCGCCATGTTCTGACTCCACCTGCGCACCGCATACTGCGGGATGTTCGGTGTATAGCGCCGCATCGCGTATTCTGCCAAGCTCAGTTGACACTCGCGGCATCCGGCGTTAGCAACCGCGCGCACACGCTCCACAGTTCGCCGGATGTTATTTTGGATATTAAGCTCCACCAGCACGACCTGCCCGACGGTCTCGACTTGGGCGACATGATCGCCGTCGACACTGAAACCATGGGCCTCAACCCGCTGCGCGACCGACTTTGCCTGGTGCAGCTCTCGGCTGGCGACGGGGTCGCACACTTGGTCCAATTTCCCGCCAGCGGCGGGGACGCCTATGACGCGCCAAATCTCAAGGCGCTGTTGGCCGACCGGAACCGGCTCAAACTCTACCATTTCGCCCGCTTCGACCTGGCGGCGGTCAGCCGGTATCTCGACGTCAATGCGAGCCCGGTCTATTGCACGCGCACCGCATCCCGCCTTGTGCGCACCTTCACCGACCACCACGGCCTGAAGGATCTTTGTCGGGACCTACTCGGCGTGGACATCTCGAAGCAGCAGCAGTCATCGGACTGGGGCGCTGACGAACTCAGTCGCGAGCAGCTCGAATACGCAGCTAACGACGTATTCTTCCTGCACGAGATCAAGCTCCGGCTGGACGCCATGCTCGCGCGCCACGACCGTACCGATTTGGCTCAGGCCTGCTTCGATTTCCTACCTGCCCGCGCCGCGCTCGATCTGGCCGGCTGGCCCGACATCGACCTGCTCGCGCACAGTTGACGAAAAAACGCGCTGGCGACGCCGGAATCCGGCGGCGTAATTGACGATTCACGGCTTTCGACCCATACTGCAGCTGTCTCATTCGCGGAGATTTCTTGCGTGATACGTGGATCGAATAACCGTTCTAGAATATCCGATTGACCCTGCCGTGATCGGGACTGCTAAACCGAATCCGACACACGCCGAGACGTCGCGCAACATCGAGGCAGCACGACGCGTTTTCCGGCTCGAGGCGGATGCGCTGCGGGCCATGGCAGACACACTCGACAAATCCTTCGTGACAGCCGTCGGCCTGATCGATGGTGCTTCGGGCCGCGCCGTGGTGACCGGCATGGGCAAAAGCGGCCACATCGCCCGCAAGATATCCTCGACGCTTTCCAGCACCGGCACCCCCTCCCTCTATGTGCATCCGGGCGAAGCCAGCCATGGCGATCTCGGCATGATCTCTCATGACGATGTGGTGATCGCGTTGTCGAACTCTGGCGAAACCCCCGAGCTGAACGATGTGATCAACTACTGCCGTCGCTTCAATGTTCCGCTCGTCGCAATCACGGGACGCGTCGATTCGTCCTTGGCGGAGAATGCCGACTGCACCCTGCTGCTGCCTGCGGTCACCGAGGCCTGCCCGATGGGGCTCGCCCCGACTACTTCGACTACGGCCATGCTGGCGCTCGGCGATGCGCTGTCGATTGCCCTGCTCGATCGGCGCGGGTTCACGGCCGAGGATTTCCAAATCCTGCATCCCGGTGGTCAGCTCGGTCAGAATCTCTTGCGCGTCCAGGACCTCATGCATGGCGCGACGGAACTCCCGCTTGTCGGATCGGATGCGACGGTGGGTAACGCGATCCTGATAATGACCCAAAGAGGCTTCGGCTGTGCCGGGGTGATCAATTCGAACGGATTGCTGACCGGTATCATCACGGACGGTGATTTGCGCCGGCATATGTCGGACACATTGTTGCAGCTCACTTGCGAGCACATCATGACCGCGGACCCGAAAACTATTCGCGCCCAAGCCCTTGCATCAGAAGCCCTCGGGCTGATGAACGCGAACCAGATCACCAGCCTGTTCGTCGCCGACGAACGTAAGCCGGCAGGCATCCTCCACATCCATGACTGCCTGCGCGCGGGCATCGCCTGACGGCCAGATGAGCGACGCGAGAAACCCAGTCCCACAAGCCAACGCGCCTGACGAAATGCGCGCGCAACGCCTCGCGCGCCTCGGCACTTTGCCACGCCGGCGGCGCAGTAACTTCGGGCGATCTCGACTCGTCTCGACGATGAAGTATCTGCTGCCAGGGCTCGCCTTCGCACTGCTCGTTCTGGTTGCGGTCTGGCCGCGCATGTTGCCGGACGAGGACCGGTTCCGCATCGACCTCGAGGCGGTAGGGCCCGCGGGCGGCGCCAAGCCGCAGGTGCTCAACCCGCGCCTGCAGGGAATCGATGCGGCCGCACGGCCATTCCAGGTCACCGCAGTATTCGGAGCCCGTGGCGAAGCGGCAGATGGCGGCGAGATCTATGACCTGACCAATCCGAAAGCCGACATAGTGCTTGCCGACGGCTCTTGGGTGGCGCTGACGGCAAAAGATGGGCGCTTCGAGGCCGATACCAACACGCTGCATCTGACGGGAGACGTGAACCTGTTCCACGATCAGGGCTACGAGTTCAAAACCACCGCCGCCCAGGTCGACCTGATCACCAGCACTACCTCGGGCGACAAGCCTGTCAACGGCCAGGGTCCGTTCGGCACTCTCGACGCCGAGGGTTTTAGAGTCTTCGATTCTGGCTACCGAGTCCTGTTCATCGGTCCGGCGCGCCTGACGGTCTTCGAGGGAAAGACGGCACCGCAATGAGACGAGCACGCAAGATACTGCTGATTCTCGTCTTTGGGTTCGGCTTGGCGGGCACGGCGCAAGCGCAGTCCCTCGGTTTCAGCCGTGGCGGCGACGGCCCGATCCAGATCGAGGCGGATGACGGTATCGAATGGCAACGCGCCAACCAGCTCTATGCGGCCCGCGGCAACGCGCGTGCGGAGCAGGGTGGAGTAACGGTGGAGGCAGATGAATTGATCGCCTTCTATCAGCCCAACGCCGAGGGCGAGAATGAAATCTTCCGCATCGACGCGAACGGGAATGTTCGCATCGTCTCCAATGACGAGGTCGCCCGCTCGGACAAGGCGATCTACGATATCAACAAGGGTGTCCTCGTGATGACCGGCGACAAGATCCAGCTCGACACCGCGCAGGATACGATCATCGCCCGCGACAGCATGGAGTATTACGAGACCCAACAATTCGCGGTTGCCCGGGGCGATGCGCTGGCGATCCGCGAGGACCGGCGAGTGCGTGCCGATGTCCTGACCGCACATTTCGGTGAGGGTGGCCAGCAGGCCACGATCAACCGGATCGAGGCACATGGAAATATCCTCGTTTCCACCCCGACGGACATCGTGCGCGCCGAGAAAGGCGACTATGACCCTGCCCGCGGTATCGCGACCGTGACCGGAAACGTCAAGATCACGCGCGGAGACACGCAATTGAATGGCGAACGTGCAGAGGTTAATTTGGAGACGGGTGAAAGCCGCCTGCTTTCCTCGCCGTCCGGCGAACGGGTGCGCGGCCTGTTTCTTCCCAAGGCTAGGACCGGCGGCAGCCCGAGAACAAACGGAAACCAATGACCGGCAACTTTCCTCCGGACGAAATGGACACAGCCGGCTCGCCTCGGCTCGTCACCAGTAACGAAGGTCTGGTCGTTCAGAATATCGGCAAGCGATTCCGCAAGCGTCCGGTGATCCGCGATGTCTCGCTGCGCGTGCAGCAGGGCGAGGCGGTCGGCCTGCTCGGGCCGAACGGCGCCGGCAAAACCACCTGCTTCTACATCATTACCGGCCTGCTCCCGGCCGACTCGGGCAGCATCTCCCTCGACGGCCACGACATCACCGATTTGCCCATGTACCGCCGCGCACGGCTGGGCGTCGGCTACCTGCCTCAGGAGGCATCAATCTTTCGGGGGCTGTCGGTCGAGCATAATATCCGCTCTGTGCTCGAGGTCATCGAGCCCGAAAGCGACCGGCGCGAGGCCCTGCTTGACGACCTGCTGGCCGAATTCTCAATCAGCCATCTGCGGCGCACACCCGCGCTGGCCCTGTCGGGCGGCGAACGTCGCCGGGTCGAGATCGCCCGTGCGCTCGCTAGCCAGCCGCACTTCATCCTGCTGGACGAGCCACTCGCCGGCATCGATCCCATCGCTGTGGCCGACATTCGTGATCTCGTCAGCCACCTCAAAGACCGAGGTATCGGTGTATTGATCACCGATCATAATGTGCGCGAGACCTTGGATATCGTAGATCGGGCATATATTTTGCACGAGGGTCACGTTTTGATGAGCGGTGCCCCGTCCGAAATTGTTTCCCACGCAGATGTAAGACGTGTTTACCTTGGCGAAAAATTCAGCCTTTAGAAGACGATAAAAATGGCTCTGACAACGCGTCTCGACGTTAGGCAGGCGCAGGCGCCGGTCATGACGCCGCAGTTGCAGCAGGCAATCAAGCTTTTGCAATTGTCGAATCTTGAACTGGCAGCGTTCGTCGAAGCCGAACTTGAGAAGAACCCTCTCCTCGAGCGAGAAGATGTATTGATCGAGGGCGACAGCGTGCCCAAAGATACCGGCACCAATACCGGCGATGCCGCGACCCTGACGGAACGCGAGAATTTCGGGGCCGACGAGAATCCGCTCGACACCAACTACACGAATGTCTGGCAAGACGACCCGTTCCGGCCAGCCGGCGGCGGCGCACCAGCGCCGCGCGGCGACAGCGATTCTCTACCGGGCATCGACCAAACCATCTCTGGCGAGGTCACCCTGCGCGAGCATCTGACCGACCAGCTCGATCTCTCGGTTTCGGCTGCGGCCGACCGGCTGATCGGCCGGGCGCTGATCGATTCCCTTGACGATCGAGGCTTCTTGACGGTCGCGCCGGTGGACATGGCCGAGCAGCTGGGCTGCGAGGTCGACGATGTCGAACGGGTGCTCGAAATCCTGCGCTCCTTCGAGCCGACCGGCGTGTTCGCCCGCGACCTGATCGAATGCTTCGCTCTGCAGCTCGCCGAACGCGACCGCCTCGATCCCGCAATGCAGGCCATGCTCACAAATCTAGACTACCTTACAAAGCACAACCTGCCGGGACTGCGCCAAGCTTGCGGGGTCGATGAGGAAGACTTGGCCGACATGCTGGCGGAGCTTAAGACGCTGAACCCGAAGCCCGCCGCGGCGTTCGACAATGCAAGCGTTGAGTATGTTACCGCAGACGTGATAATGCGCCCCAAGCAGGGCGGCGGCTGGGAAATCGAGCTCAACAACGAGACCCTGCCGCGCGTCTTGGTGAACCGCGCCTACTATGCCGAGATAATCGGCCAGACCAGCGAGAAGGGCGATAAGGTCTTCGTACAAGAGCGGCTCCAAGCGGCTAACTGGCTGGTGCGCGCACTTGACCAGCGGGCCCGCACCGTCCTCAAGGTGGCGACCGAGATCATCCGCCAGCAGGACGCGTTCTTCCGCCTAGGCGTTGCGCATCTCAAGCCGCTGATCTTGGCCGACATCGCCGGGGCGGTGAGCCTCCACGAAAGTACTATCAGCCGTGTGACTAACAACAAATATATGGCCACGCCACGCGGGTTGTTCGAACTCAAGTATTTCTTCACCACCGCGATCGCGGGTACCGTCGACGGCGAGACCCACTCGGCCGAATCCGTTCGCCAGAGGATCAAGCTGCTGATCGACAAAGAATCTCCCAAGTCGGTCCTGTCCGACGATAAGATAGTCAAGATGCTGCGCGGCGACGGTGTGGAGATCGCCCGGCGAACGGTTGCCAAGTACCGGGATTCACTGAAGATTCCGTCTTCGGTGGAGCGTCGGCGCATGAAACGGGCTGCCGTCTGAAAGCCGCTTTTTCACAAGCCGTTACTTGAAAATCTGCCTATCGCGCCCATCACCGGAAGGTGATGGCAGACCGTATTGACAGCTTCCCGGCGCCTGACTAAGTTCCGCGCCGCAAACCGATAGCGCGGAACGAACAGTCGGTAAGAAGAAGAAGCGACGTAGAGTGTTGCGACCCGAACAAACGCGGGTCACGCGTATCATAGGATACTTTTTTTGGATCCCGGGGCCCTTTTGTCACCGGCAGGGTATTTTCAATTACGGGCGGCCTTGAGACCGTGCAGATCAACGTTACAGGACAGCAAATCGACGTCGGCGATACCTTACGCAGCCATATCGTGGGCGCGATCGAGGGAACGACTGACAGATATTTCGCCGACGCCAATATCGGATGGATCGACACGCCCAAAAACTCCGACAGCAGGGCCTAGCAGGTACACGATGAACATCGAAGACATTCTTGAACCCGGCAGCGTGATTGCAAACCTGCGCGCGACCAGCAAGAAGCAGGTTCTTCAGGAGCTATCGAAGGCTGTCGGCGAGATGCTCGGTGCCGATTCGCGCCGTGTGTTCAACATTCTCGTCGAACGCGAAAGGCTCGGCTCGACCGGCGTCGGCGCCGGCTTAGCCATTCCGCACGGCAAGCTGGAGGGGCTCGATCGGCTGCAGGGCGTCTTCGCGCGCCTCGAGAAGCCGGTGGATTTCGATTCGATCGACGACGAACCTGTAGACCTCGTCTTCCTGCTGCTCGCGCCCGAAGGCGCCGGCGCCGATCATCTCAAGGCGCTCGCCCAAGTCTCGCGAATTATGCGCGAGCGAACCTTCTGCGACAAGCTGCGCGGCTCCGACAGCGCGGATGCGATCTATGCATTGCTGATCGAATCCGGCTACGTCGCACCGGAAAACTTCCGCGTCGCTAGCTAGGGCTCTCGGGTCAGTCTTACACCATCGTCAGTGAACGCTGACGGGCTCCATATCATGCTGCTTGACTGCCGCAAAGGCCATGTCGCGCTCGGCCATAATGCCAATCTCGTTGCCGTCGGCATTGTGGATCGTATAGACCATGCGACCGTCCACCACGGCGGGGCGCACATAGGCTAGTCGATCAACACCGAGGGCCGCGAACTGGTTGGGGCTAAACTTCTCGAAGCGTGTATTCATGATGCCTGTCCCTTCGTCTGCAAGGAGCGCGCGGGCGCGCCAGCGCAGTCGATCTCTATCTTGCGCACGTTTCGTTCGGGGCGCGGCAGCGACACGTCAATGTGCAGAAGCCCATTGTCGAGCGCGGCCGACGTAACCTCGACGCCGTCGGCGAGCACGAAGCTGCGCTGGAACATGCGCGTGGCGATCCCGCGATGCAGATACTCGCGCGCATCCTGTTCAGCCTGGCGGCCGCGCACCGTGAGCTGGCTGTCTTCGAGCTCGATATCTAGGTCCTCATGCTCGAACCCGGCCACCGCTAGGGTGATCCGCAGGCGGCTCTCACCGATGCGTTCAATATTGTAGGGCGGGTAACCGTCCGACGACGCCTTTGAGATGCGCTCGAGGGTGCGTTCGAATTCATCGAATCCGAGCAGAAGCGGACTGTTGAGCGGGGACAAACGTGACATGGCCGTCACTCCTCCTTGTGAGCGAGTTCCGGGTCGCATACCTCCGACCGGCGGGTATCCGGCGGTTGGACGCTACGATCCATGGGGCCCTATATCGGCACCCCGGGTTAGATGCGCTGTGCGCTCGCATGAGCCGCACGACTTGACCTTTAAATGGTTTCAAAAGCGCAAATTTCAAGGCGCCGCGGCTTGGTGCAGGCGCCCGTGGCCCGGAATCGCGCCCGACCGCATCAGGGCCAGGAACACCAACGCATCTCGGTCGCCCGCCTTCGCCAGACGTTCCAGCCGGTCCCAGCCGGCGCGGGCCCTGTCGTAGCGAAACTCGGCGGGTGGCGGCGGCCGCCAGTCCACGGCCTCAAGCAACCGCCCCTCCTCAGCCCGGACCAGGACACGCGTTGGAATACCGGCGGGCGTCGCGAGGGCCGGTCGACCTAGCCAGTCTGGCGCCACGCTGGCCGCAGCCGAAATCCCAGACCCTGCAGACGGCGCGCGGACGGGTGCCCCATTCGTAAAGGCGAGCGTCGCGACAAACGTCGCTACGGGCAGACCGCCTATGAACCATGCGAGTATCGTCAAACCGCGCAAACCGTCTTTCCTCCCTGCTAGGGCTCGGAAAAGACTGACCGGGCAACGGGGCCGCCCCATGTCCGGATTTGGGCGATTTCATGTCGGAACGTCAGAACACGAAGTTTCGAAATCCTCATGCTTAGCTTGTCGAAGCATGAGGAACGCCGACACCCCTTCTTCGACAGGCTCAGGATGAGGCGTCGGTCTATGCCGGATCAGCCGGGGAACGAGGCTTCCCGAAGGCCAACAACCCCGGCATCCAGAGCGAATACGGACCCAGCAAGCGGCTCGCGCGCGAGTTCCTCCGCCGTCAGCATGATACGCGCGGTGGTCACATAGAGCGTCCCGAGATCCTCGCCGCCAAACATCGGACAGGTCACGCGGCTTGCGGGCAGTGAGATCATCCGGTCAACATCGCCATCGGGGGTCAGTCTTGTGACGCGACCAGCACGAAACTCCGCCACCCAGACCCCGCCCTCGGCATCAACGATCGCGCCATCCGGGGTGCCGCGCCCGTCTTCCTCGGGGAACGTCGCGAAAACGCGTTCGTTGGCGATGGCGCCGGTGGCCGGATCGTAGTCCCAAGCATGCATCTGGCGGGTCGGGGAGTTCGCCGTGTACATGACGGTTCCGTCCGGCGACCAGCACAGCCCGTTCGAGACCAGAATGCCGTCGATCATCCGGTGCATCGACCCGTCCGGATCCAACCGATGGAACGCGCCCACGGGTTCGCGATCGAAGTAGGTCTCAGGCGGGCCGTCGGGGTCGTGCATGGAGCCGGCCCAGAAGCGCCCCTGGCGGTCCGCGCGGCCGTCGTTTAGACGGTTAAGCGGGCGGTCGGGCTCCGGGTCGCCGATCCAGTCCACGCCCACAGGCATCCCCGGCGCGCCCACATCGAGAAAGGCGAATCCACTGCGCAGGGCTCCGAGTAGCCCGCCACCCGCACGCAAGATAATTGATCCCGTCTCCTCGGGGAGGGGCCAGCTGTCGTCGCGCCCGGACGCGGGATCGAGGCAATGCAGCGCCGGCGCCTTTATATCGAGCCACCAGAGCACGCCCTGGTCCGTTGACCAGACCGGGCTCTCGCCCAAGATCGCCCCGGTCTCGACGATATTCAGAATCTTCGCATCTTCCATGTCCTGCCCCACATGCCCAACGTCCCCGCGGTGACTTTCAACCGCCATCAAAGGGTGTCACGATACACCCATGGGATCGGACAGCAACGCATATGGCCCGTCCTGAAAACAACGTCGGGGGAGAAGAGCGCATGATCGTCGACGCGCGAAGCTATGCCATCAAGCCGGGCCAGATGCCGGCCTTTCTGAAGAATGTCGAGGAGGTCGGCCAGCCACTCCAGCGCAAACACGGCTTCGAGCAGGCGGGCTACTACACGGTCGAGACGGGCCAGATCAACTCGGTGGTCCATTACTGGAAGTGGGAGAATGCGCAAGTCCGCCAGGACTGCCGGGCGTCGCTCTACAACGACCCGGAATGGACCGAGTATCGCCAAGGCAGTGCCGGCAAGCTGGTCTCCCAGTCGAACCGCCTGCTTGCGGCCACCGACGTGGTCGAGCCCTTCGCCTTCATGGGCAACGGCAGCCCCACGGGCTTCGTCGACGAGCGCACCTACACCATCACCTATGCCCAGGTCCCCAACTATGTGGAGGTCACCAAGGCGATGGCCAAGCCTGTCATCGATGAGGCGGGCTGGCAGCTGATCGGCTACTTCTCGTCGATCACCGGCAAGATCAATCAGGTGGTGCATCTCTGGTACTGGAACAGTCAGGGCCAGCGCGAGGAACGCCAGACGAAGGCGGTGGCCGACCCCCGCTGGCCGCTCTACCAGGCCGCAAACGGCCATCGGGTTGTCGACCAGCAGAATCGCTACCTGGTCCCGACCTCCTTCTCGACAGTGAAGTAGGGGCGCGGCACCAATCGCCATGGCCCAGACGCCCAAACGCAGCCGGCGCCCGGTGGACGCCGCGACGATGGTGGTCTGGCGCCGCCATCGCGGCGCCGTCGAGGTCCTGATGGGCCAGCGGCACCGCAACCACGTCTTTATGCCCCACGCCTATGTCTTTCCGGGTGGGCGGGTCGATGCCGGGGACCGCGCCCTCGAACCCGACAAGCCGCTGCGCGACGACGTTCTTAAGCGGCTCGAGCGGGCCGCCAATCCCACCCGGGCGCGCGCCATCGCCGCGGCCGCGGTGCGTGAGACCTGGGAGGAGACCGGGCTGGTCGTTGGCAAGGTAGAAGACGGTGCGCTCCGGCCCCGCCTTGACGGCATGGATTACTTCTTCAGGGCCATCACACCGCCCGGCCGCACGCGGCGGTTCGATGCGCGCTTCTTCGTGGTCGAGGCGGAGAATTTGAAGGGAAAGCTTGCCGGCGACGGCGAGCTGGTGGATCTCGCCTTTCGAACGTTCGATGCGTCCCGGCAACTGGACGTGGCCGGAATCACCCGGATTGCCATGGCCGAGGCCGAGCGCCATATCGCGAACCCGCCCGCGCCCGATCCAGACCGCCCGGTGCCGTTGTCACGTTTCCTAAGAGGCCAATACTACATTACGCCGGAGTAGTGCGATAGCGACCGATGATCTTCATGCGGGGGCTAGACTCACGACTCTCGTCACCAGACCCAGAGAGATGCCCGGATGAAGTCCGGGCATGACGCGTTTGGGGGCACTCAGCGGCCCGCCAGCCGGTACACATCGATGTCAGCCCGCACCCGCCCCGTTTCCACCATGTGGATCAGGTGTGCCAGCACGCTGCGTGCGGCCGCCGGGTAGAGCTTCGGGTCCACGTCTGCATACATGCGCGGCACCATCTCTTCGATCGTCGCAGGGCCGTTCGCAAGCTCGGCCATGATCTGGTCCTCGCGCTCGTGGCGGTGCGCCAGCAAAGCCTTCACGTAGGGCTTCGGGTCGTCGATCGGGGCACCGTGGGTAGGGAAGTAGCGTGCCGCGTCGTGGCACCCCACTTTGTCCAGAGATGCCATGTAGGCGGCCATGTCGCCGTCGGGCGGCGAGACGATCGACGTCGACCAGCCCATAACGTGATCACCGCACAGGAGTGCGGATTCCTCAAGAAGCGCGAAGCACAGATGGTTCGAGCAGTGGCCGGGGGTGTGCACCGCCTCAACCGACCAGCCCTGTCCTGTCACCACGTCACCATCGCCAACCATATGGTCCGGCACGAAGTCGTAGTCTGCACCGCCCTCGCTCGCGCCGTCCTCGGGACGGTTGCCGTGGGGCCCGTAGGCGTAGCTCGGCGCGCCCGTGGCCGCCTGCACCGCCTTCACGGCGGGCGAGTGGTCGTTGTGGGTGTGGGTGACGAGGATGTGGCTAACGGTCTCGCCCCGGATCGCATCCAGCAGCGCATCCGCATGCTCGACCAAGTCCGGCCCGGGATCGACGATCGCTACCTGGCCGTGGCCGATAATGTAGGTACCGGTACCATGAAACGTGAACGCCGACGGGTTGTTGGCGATCACCCGACGGATCAGCGGCGTGAGTTCGTCGACCCGGCCATACTCGAAGTCAAGCTCGCGGTTGAAGGGAATTTGCGTGGGCATGCGCCTATCTCCTTGTCATTCGGACTGCAAGCGCGCAGCGCGGAAGGCCGGAATCCATAAATAGGGTCGCCCAATCGGCAAACTCGGGCGTTTATGGATTCCCGCCTGCGCGGGAACGACGACAGTGATGATCATATGCACCTCTCTCGTCGGCAATCGCCTCATGCTGAGCCTGTCAAAGGATGAGGCATCCTCGCCCCTCGACAGGCTCAGGGTGAGGACACGCTACTTCCGACCGATGGCGCCGGCGGCTTTCAACGCGGCGATGTCGTCAGCCGGAAGCCCCCAGGCGGCTAGTGCCTCTTCGGTGTGCTCGCCGGGCACCGACGGTGGCGAGTGGATCTTCCCCGGGGTGCGGGAGAACTTGGGCGCCGGACCTGGCTGGGTGATCCCCGCCACCTCGACGAAGTTGCCCCGCGCCACGTTGTGTGGATGGGTGTGGGCTTCGGTCATGGACATGACCGGCGCGAAACACACGTCCGTTCCCTCCATGATCTCGACCCATTCGTCCCGGGTCTTGGTTGCAATCACCTCGGCAAACCTGGCCTTGAGTTCGGGCCAGCGGTCCCGGTCCATCTGGTCGGGCAGGTCCGCGTCGGCGATCCCCAGCTTGTCGAGCAGGATGGCGTAGAACTTCTTCTCGATGGAACCAATCGACACGAACTTCCCGTCGGCGCATTCGAACGCGTCATAAAAGGGCGCGCCACCGTCAAGGATGTTCGAGGCCCGCTCGTCGGTGAAATAGCCCGACGCATGCAACCCGATGACCGGGATCATCAGGCTCGCCGCCCCGTCGACCATGCCCACATCCACCACCTGGCCCTGACCGCTGCTGCGCGCCTCATAAACCGCGGCCAAGACACCGAAGGCGAGATAGAGCGCGCCGCCCCCATAATCGCCGATCAGGTTCAGCGGCGGGGTCGGCTTGTCCTTGCCGCCGATCGCGTGCAGCGCGCCCGAAAGCGAGATGTAGTTGATGTCGTGGCCCGCCGCCTTGGCCAGCGTGCCCGTACCGCCAAACCCGGTCATCCGCGCATAGATCAGTTTCGGATTTCGGGCCATGCATTCGTCCGGGCCGAGCCCGAGCTTCTCGGTGACGCCCGGCCGGTAGGGTTCGATCAACACGTCCGCCTGTTCGACCAGCCGCAAGACCGTCTCTACGCCGTCGGGGTTCTTCAGATCGACCGCGACGGATGGTCGCGAACGGGTCGCCAAGTCGAACTCCGCGCCGCGCGGCACCCCGAGTCCGGCGTCGGCCGGCCGGTCGATCTTGATGACGTCGGCGCCCAGATCGGCCAGCAGCATCGCTGCGAACGGCCCCGGACCGATTCCGGCCAGCTCCACGACCTTGAGACCCACCAGCGGGCCCGAGCGTGTGCGCGTATCGCATTGGACAGTTGCTTCGGTCATGGTTCCTCTTCTCCCCCGTTTGGCATTACCCTGCGGGGTAAGACAGCCGAGTGCAATGGTCAACACAGCACTTGGCACACCCCATACAAACGCCCACGTCATGACCGATCAAACCGTCCCGCGTTCCTTCGCGGCGCTGCTTCATCCCGGCGCGCGAGCCTATCTCATCAGCACGGCGCTGGCGGATTTCTGAGCCAGGATCCGCGCGCCGTCCATCAGCAGGTAGCCGACGATCTGCGCCCCGTCATGGGTGAGCTTGCGGGACGGGATTGTCTGGTCGGTCATGGCCGGGCTACTTCGGGCGGGACTCCCGGCGATATTATTTCAGGTAGACACAACTCTGCTATGCTGGCGGGCGATTCAAGCAAGGAAATCGATCCCATGTCCGATACCGTGACCCTCGAGGTCTTCTCCGACTACGTCTGACCCTGGTGCTATCTCAGCACCGTGCGTGTTGAAAAACTCCGCCAAGCCTATGACGCCGATATCACGACCGTGCACTTCCCGTTGCATCCCGACACGCCGGCAGACGGACAATCGCTCGAACAGCTGTTCGCAGGACGCGATGTCGATCTCGATGCCATGTATGAGGGGATGAAGGCGCGGATGAACGCGGAGGGCCTGCCCTACGGCAAGCGCACCCACACCTACAACAGCCGGCTCGCTCAGGAGCTCGGCAAGTGGGCGGACACCCAGCCTGGTGGCAACGCCATCCACATGAAGCTCTACGAGGCCTATTTCGTCGACGCACGAAACATCGGCGACTCGGACATCCTGGTCGAGATCGCCGAGAGCGTCGGCCTCGACGGTGCGACCGCCCGCGAGGTGATCGAGACGCGAAGCTTCGAGGGGGCGGTCGACGCCGACTGGGAGAAGTCGCGCCAATACGGCGTCACCGGCGTCCCGACCTATGTGGCCGACGCCAAGAGCGTCGTCGGCGCCCAGCCCTACGAAGTACTCGAGCAACTGATGGATGCGGCGGGCGCACGGAAACGGTGCTGACTAGAGCACCAAAGTCCGGCCCATCAGCTGGATGCCCATCTAGGCCCGCTGCATGCTGGCGAACAGGAATCAGCCTGCGATACCCGCCGTGCAGGTCCCTACTTCATGTCTTCCGGAAAATCAGGCTGCGCCTGGGGCCGCGCATCAAAGAAGGCCGGATTCTCCATGCAGGCCTTGAACACGCGCACGCAGTTCGGGAAGTCGTCGAGCGGAATCTTGAACAGCATCGCCGCACCCATTTGGGGAACGAGGCAGAGGTCGGCCAGGGTCACCTGGTTGCCTTCGCAATACTTGCCCGAATGGCCGCCGTCGGAGAGATGGGTCTCCACCGCTTCCAGACCCTTCTTCGTCCAGTTTCCGATCCAGGCACCCAGCTCTTCCTCGCTATGGCCCCAGTCCTGAGTAATATATTTGCGGATGCGCGGCACGACGAGCGGATGCATGTCGGCGACTAGGATCATGCAAAGCGAGCGCACCCGCGCACGCGCCATCGTATCGGCCGGCATCAAGGCCGGTTCGGGATAGGTCTCATCGAGATATTCCAGGATCGCCATCGACTGGGTGAGCGTGTTCCCGTCATCGGTAATCAGAGCCGGGACGACACCCTGGGGATTGATCTTGAGATACTCCGGATCGAACTGCTCGCCCTTGATCAGATCGGTCGAGACCACCTCGAAGGGCTG
>MDTE01060776.1_pt1 | contig 31242 bp, 29 predicted proteins | sample 811231 | NCBI WGS metagenome assembly MDTE01 (sample SAMN05326651, study PRJNA326480) | marine metagenome | isolation source: seawater | place: Indian Ocean: Red Sea | collected 2010 | reverse complement strand
CGGTGTTTTTGTATCCCGCTGTGGCGGGGGCGATTTTTTTTTGGGTTCTGACATAGCGCTGTAGTAATTCTCGCAGATATATCTTTCGCCCGATCCTAGCGATCAACCCATTGATTTTCTGATTTTTTTATATTGTAAGCAATTGCTTGCTGGCGGATTAGGGAACAAACGTTCATTTTTTCGAACATCACTTCTCGACATTCATGACGAGTTCTGCCGAAAATACTCATAATGAGGCTAAAGAAGGGGAAATGAAATGAACGCTGTTGCGAAGATGCCAAAAACCGCAAAGGAGCGAGGCAAGGTCGCGCCGGCTAAGCTCGCACATGTAGTCTTGCGTACGCCGCCGGAGCGCGTGGGTTTAGTCCTGGACTGGTACAAGAAGGTGCTTGAGGCCGAGGCGATGTTTGAAACCGAAGGATTCGGGTTCGTGTCCTATGACACTGAACATCATAGGGTTGCGGTCCTCGGGTTTCCGGGCATCAAAGAGCATGTCGACGGGCACGCCGGGATGCATCACATGGCCTTTACCTATGAAAACCTCGGCGATCTAATGTACACCTACAACCGGATCAAGGACGAGCATGGCATCAAGCCGGAATTCTGCATCAACCACGGCCCGACCACATCGATGTATTACTTCGACCCGGACAAGAACCAAGTTGAATTGCAGGTAGATAATATTCCCGAGGAGAAGTTCGAGGAGTATTTTGCCAATGGTGAATTCACTTCAAATCCCATTGGTATTAAGTTTGACCCTGAAGAACTTTCGGCGCGCCTTGCGGCCGGCGAACCTGAAGAGGTGCTGCTGCAGCGCCCGGACGGCATTCCGCCCGACCTGACGGAATTCCCGGCGAACTAGCGCGCGCCAATGAATCGAGGAAGGGCAGGTTTCGACCTGCCCTTTTTTGTTAGCTTATGATCGCCGTCGTTTCGGTCAGTCCGAGGTGTGGGCGCGGCGCGCCTCGATGGCTTTCCAGACGAGGGCCGAGAGGTTGACTCCGTCGAAGCGGTCAATCTCTTGGATGCCAGTGGGCGAGGTGACGTTGATTTCGGTTAGGTAGTCGCCGATCACGTCGATGCCGACGAAGATCAGGCCCTGTTCGCGCAGCACGGGGCCGATCGCGGCGCAGATGTCCTGTTCGCGCGGCGTTAGTCCGATCTTTTCGGCCCGGCCGCCCACATGCATGTTCGAGCGCGCCTCGCCCTTGGCGGGCACACGGTTGATGGCGCCGACGGGCTCGCCGTCGACCAAGATGATGCGTTTGTCGCCGGCGCGGACCTCGGGCAGATAGCGCTGAATGATGATGGGTTCGCGGTAGATGGCGGTGAACATTTCCAAAAGGGAGTTCAGGTTCTCGTCGTCGGGCTTGATGTGGAACACGCCCGCGCCGCCATTGCCATAGAGGGGCTTGACGATGATGTCCTTGTGTTCGGCGCGAAACGCGTCGATCTCGGTGCGCGACGACGTTATCAGGGTCGGCGGCATGACCCCGTCGAAGTGGGTGACGAATAGCTTTTCCGGCGCGTTGCGCACCGAGACCGGGTCGTTGACCACCAGGGTCTGCGGGTGGATGTGCTCGAGGATGTGGGTGGCGGTGATGTAGGCCATGTCGAAGGGCGGGTCCTGACGCATGAGCACTACGTCCACTCCTGTGAGGTCGAGTGCCTCGGCGGTGCCTAGCGTGAAGTGATTGCCGGCTTCCCTGCGCACTTGGAGCGGGCGGGCACGGGCGATCACCCGGCCTTCACGTAGAGACAGATCCTCGGGCAAGTAGTGGAACAGGCCGTGTCCGCGCGCCTCGGCCTCGAGGGCCAGGGCAAAGGTGGAATCGCCGTCGATATCGATCGCGTCAATGGGGTCCATCTGGATTGCGACCGCCAGGCTCATCGGATTGGGCTCATGGTTCGTGGCTCCTGAGGGGGAAGATGCCTTCATCGCCGAGTTTGAAGAATGGCGGCTAATCTAAGTCTTTTCACGGTTTTGGCAAACGGCACAAATGGCTTAGTTCAGCCGCGCGTTAATTTCGCCGATCAACCGGTCACCGGCATAGCCATATGTCTCGTGCAGGACATGCGCTAGGGCTTTGCGCCGGCGGCTGAGTTCGTCTGCCGTTATGCGCGTCGCATCGCCGACGGGGCGGACGAGTGTGGCTAGGCGCGCCCGGTAACGGTCTGACGCCGCCTCTGGGCGCTAGTAGGCGGCCAGCACCAAGACGGCGTCCGGCAGATCAATCGCCGGATGATCGAGGCCGCCGAGACGCCGGAGTACCCTGTCGGGGCGGGTATCGCGCAGCGCGCTCAGCGGCTGGACGCAGGCTGGGCCTCTCTATTCCCGCCCGCCTCCGGGCGCGCGATCCGGCGCGGGTCGTCCTTCATGATTACGTGGCTGATGATGCGCTTTACATTGGGGACGTCGCGGGCGATGCGGAACACACGGTCAAGCTCGTCGCGGTCCTGAGCAACGCCGAGGAGGTAGACCGTGCCGGCCACCGCCCGGGTCGAGTAGTTGATCGAATCCACGTCGCCGTCGAACAGCAGGTCGGCGTCCAGCCGGGCATTGATCAGCGTGTCGTTGGCGAACTCGTTCAGGCCGCCGCGTTCGGACGTCTCTATCTCGTTGATGACTTCGCGCACCCCCTCGGTCTTCCAGGCGGCCTGCACCGCCTTGTCAGCTAGGGCCTGGTCGGGAACCCGGCCTGACACGAGGACCCGGCCCTCGTAGATCTGCAGGTTGAGCCGACTGAACGTGTCGAAGTCCTCGGCCATCCAGGCCTCGTTGATCTTGACCCGTATGATGGTGTCTTTGGCTGCGCCCTTGATGCCGCGCTCCTCGGACGCGGCGACGCCCGCGGAGGCTGCGCCACCGACCACGACCCCGGCTGGTGAGCAGGCCCCAAGGACGAGGAGGCCGGCGGCGAGGCCGACGCCGAGACGGATCGAGTGGGGGCGGGTTGTATTCGACATGTCCTACTCCCTGGCGCGCGCGGCCTGGAGCCCGGCCACGCAGGATATGATCCCATATTATTCGATTCGCCAAGCGTCTGGCGTGTACCCGGTTAGCTTCCCCGGCGAGACCAAGATTGCTTCAAACCGAACCTGCTTATCAGCATAGGACAGATTTACGGCTAGAAAATGGTCAGTCTCCCGCCCGATTCGTATTCGTTGCCTGGCATCGCTGGCGTGCGCCGAATCCGCGGGCAAACAGCGTTCCTCGACCTCGGCGGCGATCAGAGGGTGGGCGCGCTGGCGACCAGGTTGATCTAGCCAGTTGGGCTGCGGTAGTGCTGCGCTAGCAGGCCGAACCCTTGAGGCGCGGCAGGAGGGCCGCCCTATGCTCCGCAGCCTGGCGGCTCTCAAGTGTCTGGCGCTTCACCGCTGATCTCGAGCGCCGTGCGATAGACCTCGCGCCGGGGACGGCCGGTCGCGGCGCTTACCTCGGTGACGGCATCGCGCAGGCTCTGGCCGGGGAGCGCCTCGGACAGGGCTTTGCGCAGAGCGTCGTCGTCGATCACGGGCGCGTCGGGCCGGGCGACGACGATGACGATCTCACCTCTGGGTGGGCCGACTTCGGAATAGTGGGCGGCGAGATCGGCCAGCGTGCCGCGGCGAACCTCCTCATGCAGCTTGGTAATCTCGCGCGCGATCGCGGCGGGGCGCGGCCCGAGCACTTCGTGCAGGTCCGCGAGGCAGCCGGCGAGCCGCTGGGCGGATTCGAAAAAGACGAGGCTGCCGGGCACCGCGACCAGCGCCGCGAACCGCTTGCGCCTCGCCAACGTGCGCGACGGCGGGAAGCCGGCAAAAAAGAAGCCGTCCGACGGCAGGCCCGACAGGACCAGTCCGGCCAGCGCCGCGCTGGCGCCCGGCAGGACATGTAGCGCGATTTCGTCCGCGACTGCAGCCTCGACCAGCCGATAGCCGGGGTCGGAGATCAGAGGCGTGCCAGCGTCGGTCACGAGCGCCAGAGATTCGCCATGACTTAGGCGCTTAATGATTCGCGGCAGGACGCGTCGGGCGTTGTGGTCGTTGTAGGTGAGGGAAGGGGTGTCGATGTTGTATCGCGACAGGAGCTTGCGGGTGACCCGAGTGTCCTCGCACAAGATCGCGTCGACAGCGGCGAGCACATCGAGCGCGCGCAGTGTGATGTCGCCAAGATTGCCGATCGGAGTCGCAACTAGGTGTAGGCCGGGGGTTGCTGTCGTATCGGAGGCTTGTTCGCGCCGGTCCGCGCCGCTAGGTTCGCGCGCGTCGTTTTTCCCTCGAGCCGAATCCCGGTTTTCGGACTCGCGCCGGGATATTTGAGGAAGCCCCTGACGTGCCAAATCCGTTCGCCCCTCTGCGCCCGCATACGCACCTTTTGGTCGCCGTCCTGTACCTAGCCGGCTGCTCACAATTTAACCTAGCGGTGCCCCCGGCCGAAACGCAACCCGCACTGCAGCCGGTTGCCGTTGTGCCGGTCTTGCCCGAAGTCGTAACGCCCGTGCCGAAGACGCCCGCCGTTGCGCCGGTCCCGTCCGAAGTCGTAGCACCTATGCTGAAGACGTCCGCTGTTGCACCGGTCCCACGTGGAGTTGTGACATCCGTCCCGGAGCCGCCCGCCCCCCCGGCTTCGCCGGATATAACTCGCACTGCGCTGATCGTACCGCTCAGCGGGCCGGCCGCCGCGCTCGGTCAGGACCTTGCGGATGCCGCCCAGATGGCGCTGTTTGATTTTGCGGTATCTGGGTTCGAACTGCGGATCTACGATTCAGGCGGCAACACTAAGTCGGCCACCGCTGCGGCTGCCCGGGCGCAAGCCGATGGTGTGCGCCTGGTTTTGGGGCCCCTCTTCGCCGAGGCCGTGACTGGCGCGTCGACCGTCACCCGCGCGGCCGGAATTCCGATGTTTGCCTTCTCGAACGACAGCATCGTGGCCGGTGACGGCGTTTACGCGGCGGGTTTTGCGCCCGATGCGCAGATCGACCGTCTTGTGACCTTCGCCGCCCACCGCGGGCTCGGCCGGTTCGCCGCGCTTGCTCCCGATGACGGCTTCGGGAGTCGGATGTCGGCGATTCTGTCGGATGTCGTGGCTCGGCGCGGCGGTACGGTGTCCGCGGGGGCCTTCTATCCCGGCGACGTGGATGCGCTGACGGACACGGTGCGCACACTGGCACGCTATGACGAGCGGGTGCGGGCACTCGAGGAAGAGAAGATGCTGTTGGCGGATCGCGATGACGCGTTCTCGAAGCGCGCGCTCGAACGCCTCGAGACCCGAGATACGCTGGGAGAGGTTGGCTTTGATGCCCTAATGCTTCCGGTGGGCGGCGACGAGGTCCTGCAGGTTGCGCCGCTGCTCGCCTTCTTCGACATCGACCCGCTGCGGGTCAAGCTGTTGGGGACATGGGTCTGGGATGACCCGGCGTTGGGAAAGGAGCCAGCGATGCTCGGCGCTTGGTTTGTCGCGCCCCCGCCCGAAGCGCGCCGCCATTTTGTTGCGCGGTTTGAGGAGGTGTACGGCCGCACGCCCGATCGCCTGTCGACCCTAGCCTATGATGCGGTAGCGCTCGCCGTCGTGCTGGCGCGTGGCGAGGGCGCGGACCCTTATACGGCGGTGCGGCTGGAGAATCCTGCCGGCTTCGCCGGGGTGGACGGCATCTTCCGGTTGAACGATACGGGCACCGTTGAGCGGGGCCTCGCGGTCTTGGAAGTTCGGCGCGATGCGCCACGGGTGATCGATCCCGCGCCAATCAGCTTTGCCCCACCGGTTACAAACTAGAACTTCGGCTTTGGTCAGTCCGGTGCGCGGCGCGCGTCTAAGAGCACGTCGACGAGGGCATTGAGCCGCTGGCGCCCTTCGCGCGTGGCTCCAAAGCCGTCGTCGCGCCATTCGATATAGCCCGCCTCGACTAGGCGCTCGATGGCCTCGGGTGCAAATATGTCGGCCGGCGAACGGCCGATTCGGCGGCGGAAGTTCGTGGCATCAATACCATCGGCTAGGCGTAGACCCATCATGACCATTTCCGCGATCTTGGTGTCGCGCGTTAATACCGCATCCTGGCGGGTGGCATGGCCGGCCTCGAGGGCCTTTTTGAGCCAGATTTCCGGGGCCCGGTGCTGGCGCGTGGCGTGGATTTTGCCGCCCTCGGTTAGCCTGCCATGGGCCCCGGGACCCACCCCGACGTAGTCGCGGTAATACCAGTACGCAAGGTTGTGACGCGATTCCTGACCCGGTTTAGCGTGGTTCGAGATTTCGTAGGCGGGCAATCCGGCTGCGGCCAGCGTGTGCTGGGTTTGTTCGAACATGGCTGCACCGCTGACCTCTTCGGGAAGCGTCAGATCGCCGCGCGCCTGAGCGAGAAAATACGGCGTTCCGGCCTCGATGGTCAGCTGATAGGCCGAGATATGCCCGTGCGCGAGCTCGATGGCCTCGTCGAGCTCACGCCGCCATTGGTCGGGCGTCTGGTCGGGGCGCGCGTAGATCAGGTCGAACGAGTAGCGATCGAAAATCCCGCTCGCCGCCGCGATGGTCGCGCGCGCCTCGGCGGCGGAGTGTGTCCGGCCGAGGGCGGACAGGGCTGCGTCGTCCAGCGCCTGAACGCCAAGACTGAGACGATTGATTCCGACTTCTGCGAAGCGGGCCAGCGCGTCGGATTCTGCAGAGGTGGGGTTGGCCTCCAGAGTGATCTCGATATCGGGATCAAGCTCGAAAAGCGTTCGCGCACGGTCGATCAGGGCGCCGGCCGTTGCTGGCGGCATTAGGGAGGGGGTGCCGCCGCCAAAGAAGATGCTTGTTAGCCGGCGACTGGGTGTGCGCGCCGCGTAATGCTCGAGTTCCCGCAGCAGCGCTTCTCGCCACGCACCCTGATCGACCGTCTCACGGACATGGCTGTTGAAGTCGCAGTAAGGACACAGCGAGAGGCAGAAGGGCCAATGGACGTAGAGCGCGATGTCGTCTTTTTGTTCACTCATGCGGGTGCGAAGCAGGCATTGATCAGGGCGCGGAAGGCGATCGCCCGGTGCGAGATCGCATGCTTTGCGTCGGGGTCCATCTCGGCGAAGGTCTGCTGAGCGCCGGCGGGGATGAAGATAGGGTCGTAGCCGAAACCGAGATTGCCGCGTGGCGGCCAAGTAAGAGCACCGTCGACCCGGCCCTCGAACACCTCCACATGCCCGTCGGGCCACGCGAGCGCGAGCGCGCAGGTGAACCAGGCGAGTTTATCTTCAGCATCCGAGCTGGCCTTATACAGCTTTTCCATAGCCCACTCGAAGTCGCGAACGCCGTCGGCGCGCTCGGCGAAGCGCGCCGCGCGAATGCCGGGCGCACCGCCGAGCGCGGCGATGGAGAAGCCCGAATCGTCTGCCAGCGCTGCCCAGCCGCTGCCGTCGGCCGATGCACGGGCCTTGAGGATGGCGTTCTCGGCGAAGCTGGTGCCAGTCTCCTCCGGCTCTAGGAGTCCGAGTGCGCCGGCGCTCTCGACCACAATCGAGAAGGGCACCAGCAGCTGCGCAATCTCGTGGACCTTGCCGTCGTTATGGCTGGCGATGACCAGCCGGTCTTCAGTGAAGCGCCGGGCCATGATCTTTGTACGTGGCTTGTCTACTTGATGCCGAGGGCCTTGCGCTGATGCGCAAAGAGCTGTTCAGTGCCTTCCCGCGCGAGGTCGAGCAGGCGTATAAACTGTGCCCTCGAGAAGGGGCGCTCCTCGGCGGTTCCCTGGACTTCTACGATCTGGCCGCGCGCGGTCAGAACGAAGTTGGCGTCGGCCTGAGCGTTCGAATCTTCCGGATAATCTAGGTCGAGGACGGCCGTGTTCTGATACAGCCCGCAGGACACCGCCGCGACTAGCCCGCGGATGGGGTTCTCTGTGATTTCGCCGGATTTGACTAGGCCCTGACAGGCGATGCGCAGTGCCACGCAGGCGCCGGTGATGGCGGCGGTGCGGGTGCCGCCGTCGGCCTGCAGCACGTCGCAGTCGAGGCGGATCTGACGCTCGCCGAGCATCTCCATGTCGGTGACGGCGCGCAGGGAGCGGCCGATTAGGCGCTGGATCTCTTGGGTGCGTCCGGACTGCTTGCCCCGAGCAGCCTCGCGACTGGTCCGAGCGTGGGTGGAGCGGGGCAGCATTCCGTACTCCGCGGTGACCCATCCCGCACCGCTGCCACGCATCCAGGGCGGCACGCGTTCCTCGATGCTGGCGGCGCACAAAACGTGGGTATTACCAAACATCGCTAGGCAAGATCCTTCCGCATACTTGGCGGCGCCGGGCTGGAGGCGCACCTTGCGCATTTCGTCTGGTGCGCGACGCGACGGGCGGATCGAGGATTTGGCCATATTGGTTCCAGTGCGGCTTGGCATGTCAGAAGCCGCGAAGTTAGTCGTTGCGACCGGGTCGCGTCCAGAACCGGAATTGCGGCCCGATGCGCAGCCGGCGCTTCTTGATTAGCCGCCGGGGCGTGCGTAAGTTCTGCAGGCATGGCGACCTTCGACTTTTGTGGCGCAAACAACGGACAATCACGCCGATGAGCCGAGCGATTCCAAAACTCAACCAGCGCAGCTCCGAGATTCTTCGGCAGATCATCGATGCCTATCTCGAGACTGGCGAGCCCGTGGGCTCGAGGACCCTGTCGCGTAATCTAGGCATGGAGCTTTCGCCGGCGACGATCCGCAACGTGATGGCCGATCTGCAGGATGCCGGCCTCCTGTTCTCGCCGCACACCTCGGCGGGCCGAATTCCTACGGAGGCCGGCTTGCGACTGTTCGTCGACGGGCTGCTCGAGGTGGGTCATCTCACCGACGACGAGCGCCAAGCCATCGCGTCCCAGTGCGCGGCCGAGGGTCGCAGCGTGCAGCAGGCTCTTTCCGAGGCAACCCGGGTGCTGTCGGGTCTGAGCAACTGCGCCGGGCTGGTGGTGGCGCCGAAGAGTGACGCGGCCCTGCGGCATATTGAGTTCGTGGCGCTCGCCCCGGGGCGGGCGCTCGTGGTGCTGGTCACCGAGGACGGCAGCGTTGAGAACCGGATTGTCGAGGTGCCGAACGGGATGCCGGCCTCGGCTATGGTCGAGGCCTCGAATTTCCTGTCCGCGCGCATGGTCGGTAAGACAATCGACGAGGCGCGACGGCAGATCTCGACCGAACTGGAAAACCACAGACGCGACCTCGATTCTTTGACCCAAAAGCTGGTCACAGCCGGGCTCGCAACGGCTACCAGCGACGGTGATGCGACCGCGCTTATCGTGAGCGGCGCGGAGCGTTTGCTCGATGATGTTCAGGCGGTGGAGGACTTGGAGCATGTGCGCGGCCTTTATGATGCGCTCGAGACCAAGGAATCCTGGATCAAGCTGCTGGACATGGCGCGCGGCGGCGAGGGTGTGCAGATCTTTATCGGGGCCGAGAACGACCTGTTCTCGTTGGCCGGATGCTCGGTCGTAGTTGCGCCCTACCGCAACAGCGAGCAGGAAATTGTTGGCGCGGTCGGCGTTATCGGCCCAACACGAATTAACTATGCCCGGATCATTCCGGTGGTGGACTACACGGCGCAGATCGTCGGCCGACTGGTCGGCTAACGTCATAAACCCTGACAGGTGGACTCACATGTTTCGGCAGACGGCCGAAAAGAAGGCAAGCCCATGACTGAAGAGAACGAAAACGAGACCCCGCAAGGCGCTGAAGGTGAGGCTGCAGAGCCAGTCGTCCCCGAGGCGGCCGAGGCGCCTGCCGCCGAAACTCCGCCGGAGGAAGATCCCCATGCGGTAAGGATTGTCGAGTTGGAAGGCGAAGTCGCGCGGATGCGAGACCAGCTGTTGCGGGCGATGGCGGAGACCGAAAATCTGCGTAAGCGAGCAGAGCGCCAAGTCGAAGACGCCCATCGTTATGCGGTCGCCGGCTTCGCGCGGGATATCTTGTCCATCGGCGACAATCTCGAGCGCGCGCTCGACGCAATTCCCGATGATCGCCGCGGCGAGCACGAGCTGCTGCAGATCCTGCTCGAGGGCGTGATTGCGGTACAGAGCGACTTCCTATCGGTGCTCTCAGCCCACAAGATTGAACGCCTTGACCCGATGGGCGAGCCCTTCGACCCCAATTTGCACGAGGCGATGTACGAAGTGCCCGACAGCGATCTACCCAACGGCAGCGTCGCCCATGTGATGCAGGCCGGTTACCGGTTGCATGATCGGCTGTTGCGTGCGGCGCGGGTCGGGGTGGCGAAGTCGGCCACCGTGCAGGCGCCCTCGGCCGTAGGCGAGCCAGCCGCTGATGCACCCGCTACGGATGCGCCGGACAAGGAAGAGCCGATCCTCTGATCATCTATTCCGAGCGGTGATAGTCGAGTCCGCGGCGGTCAGCGCATGAATATAGGCCGTGGCGAGGCCGGGCTGCCGGGCGGCGCCGTAGTGCTGCAGCGCGACCGCGGCGAAGTCGAAAGCGCCATAGAGCTCATGTGCAAGGATTGCGGCCTTGAGCAACGCCTCGGGCCGATCATGCGCAATGGCCGAGAACCCCAGCGGATCACGGAAATAGAGCGCGTTGCTCCAGATCACCTGTGCGAAGCCGCGGTTAGGGTTTCCGTTCTTGATCAGCGGTCGGAAAGGGCGTGATCCAACCCCGACCATAGTGTGGAAGGCAAAGCCCCGGGCGCGCAGAAACGCGTCCACGTCGGAGAACAGCGGCTGGTTCTTATAAATGGGTAGGAACCCGACCTCGAGCTGGACCGCCATGGTATCGGTGAGCGCCGCGGTTCCGGCTTCGAGCGCCATGAGCTCGGCGCCCTGAATATCGAGCTTCAGGAAGTCCATGGGCCGGACCGCCGGGATGTCGTCGAGCCGGGCTGTATCGAGCGGGATTTCCGCGGTTGGCTCGCAGAGCTCCCACAACGCGTGGAACTGCTGCATCACGGCCGGGTCGGGCGCGAGCAGGGACGAGGTCATGGGCGCCGCACCGATATGCAGCGTGTGGGGGCCGCCGTCGCCGACCGCGTGGGGCAGATATTGCGTATTGGGTCCAGCGGATGCGTTGAGCTTCTCGCATTCGGGCGGGTTGGGCTCGAACCCGATTAGGGTGGCGGCCCCGATCTCGACCAGGCCTGACCAGGGCTCGGCCTCGCCAACATCCATCGCGCCGACATCGACGATCTTGAGCGTCGGAAGCATGACATCGTTGCGTTTCAGAAAGTCGATGATATCGACAGGATGGGCGGGTCTGGTCATGCGAGAATCACTTCACTTGGGCCGAAGGTGAACATCGCGGCGGCGGGGCCTTAAGCTTGGCGTGCGCGTTTCGTACGATCATGATAGCGCTCCGCGGAGAAGTAAACGCAGCCATGCGCTCTGGTTTCATAATTTCCGATGTCGCGCGACTCGGCACATAGCCCGCCGGGCCATGCGCCTTTCGTACACGCCGCGACAGATGTGTGGCCCATGTCCGCGGCGGCGGCGTCGCATAGTTGATGACCGCCGGACCGTAACGCAAGACGATCGCGCGCGGACCAGATCGGTCCGCAATTGCACGCATATCCGCGACGGTGGTCTCGCAGGCGATGACTGCGCGCTCCAGCGCGGGGGTGTCCGATGACCGTGTAACGGACTATGAAGGGATGAGTTTGCACGGTACGCGCGAGCTCAGCGGCAAACGGCCGTGCGTTGCGGGCCCAGAATACGGAGCCGCTGAAATCGGAGTCCCGCAAGGACACGCGGAAGGTCTTTCCGTTCTATGCGATGTGCCCCTCGCAGGATCCCGCCATGCTTCTGACGCGGAACCAATCGCCGCAAAACGCCGGAATATTGGTCTTGTAGCTGGTGGAGGTGACTGTAATCCGGATTGCGGCGGAAAGTCCGAAGTCGGGAGGTGAAAAAACGCTCCAGCCTAGCGGTTGTAGACCCGTTTCGCGCTCCCTATATGACGTCCTAACAGATCAGGTCCCCTGCGCGGACCGACCAACTTGAAATACGGGGGCGTGTGCCGGTGCCGTTTGGGCCGGGCAGGTCTGCTGAAAAGCGAGGAAGTCATGGCGAAAGTAATTGGTATCGATCTCGGCACCACGAACTCCTGTGTCGCGGTCATGGACGGCGGTACAGGCAAGGTAATCGAAAACGCCGAGGGCGCACGCACGACGCCTTCGATGGTGGCTTTTTCCGAAGATTCGGAAAGGCTCGTAGGTCAGGCAGCGAAACGTCAGGCGGTAACCAACCCCGAGAACACGATCTTCGCGGTCAAGCGGCTGATCGGCCGCCGGTTCGACGATCCGCTGACCGACAAGGACAAGAGCTTGGTCCCCTACGACATCGTCGAGGGCGAAAACGGCGACGCCTGGGTCGGCGCCAATGGTGGGAAATACAGCCCGTCCGAGATCAGCGCCTTCATCCTGCAGAAGATGAAGGAGACGGCGGAATCCTTCCTCGGTGAGGCCGTCGAGCAGGCGGTGATCACGGTTCCGGCCTATTTCAACGATTCCCAACGCCAGGCGACCAAGGATGCTGGCAAGATTGCTGGCCTCGAGGTGCTGCGCATCATTAACGAGCCGACCGCGGCAGCATTGGCCTATGGCCTCGAGAAGAAAGAGGCTGGCACTATCGCGGTCTACGACCTCGGCGGTGGCACATTCGATATCTCGATCCTCGAGATCGGCGACGGAGTGTTCGAGGTGAAGTCGACTAATGGCGACACCTTCCTCGGGGGCGAGGATTTTGATGCACGGATCATCGAGTACCTAGCCGACGAGTTCAAAAAGGAACAGTCGATTGACCTGCGCGCGGACAAGCTCGCGCTGCAGCGCCTCAAGGAGGCGGCCGAGAAGGCGAAGATCGAGCTGTCGTCTTCAACCCAGACCGAGGTCAATCTGCCGTTCATCACGGCTGACCAGTCGGGTCCGAAGCATCTCAACATCAAGCTGACCCGGGCGAAGCTCGAGGCGCTGGTGGAGGACTTGGTCGAACGCACGGTCCAGCCCTGCGCGGCGGCCCTCAAGGATGCCGGCCTGAAGTCGAGCGAGATCGACGAGGTGATACTGGTCGGCGGCATGACCCGCATGCCGAAGATTCAGGAGACAGTGAAGAACTTCTTCGGGCGTGACCCGCATCGCGGCGTCAACCCGGACGAGGTGGTGGCTGTCGGCGCCGCGATCCAGGCCGGTGTACTTGCGGGCGATGTCAAGGACGTGCTTCTGCTCGACGTGACCCCGCTGTCGCTGGGCATCGAGACTCTGGGTGGTGTGTTCACCCGTCTGATTGATCGCAACACCACGATCCCCACAAAAAAGAGCCAAGTCTTTTCGACTGCTGAGGACAACCAGCAGGCGGTAACCATTCGCGTGTTCCAAGGCGAACGCGAGATGGCCGCCGACAACAAAGTGCTCGGCCAGTTTGACCTAGTGGGCATTCCCGGCGCGCCACGCGGGGTGCCTCAGATCGAGGTCACTTTCGACATCGACGCCAACGGCATCGTCAACGTTTCGGCTAAGGACAAGGGTACTGGAAAGGAGCAGCAGATCCGTATCCAGGCTTCGGGTGGCCTGTCCGACGAGGACATCAACCGGATGGTTAAGGACGCCGAGGAACATGCCGCGGACGACCAGAAGCGGCGCGAGGCGGTCGAGGCCCGCAATCAGGCCGAGGCGCTGGTCCACCAGACCGAGAAGAACCTTGAGGAGCATGGTGACAAGGTCGAGGCTGAGGTGAAGGCGGAGATTGAGGGCGATCTTGCGGCGCTGAAGGACGCCCTCGGAGGCGAGGACGCGGACGGGGTTCAGCCGAAGTTGGAAGCGCTGGTCGCATCCTCAATGAAGCTGGGTGAGGCGATCTACAAGGCCGACCAAGCCGCCGCCGAGGCGGGCATGGCCGAGGGTGAGCCGGGGGATGCCGGTGACGCAAACGCGGAGGCCGACGAAACCATCGTCGACGCCGACTTCGAAGAGGTCGACGACGAGGATGGGGGTCGCAAGGATCAGTCGTCCGCCTCCTGACCGGGGCTTGAAGGCGCGCGAATTCGAAGGCGGCGACACATAGCGTTGAGCCGCCAGGTTCGCCCCGCTTCATTCGGTGCTGAGGTGGAGAACTTCTATGGCTGACAAAGACTTCTACCAAACTCTGGGTGTGGATCGCGGCGCCGGCGGCGCGGCGATCAAGAGTGCCTATCGTAAGCTCGCTAAGGAGTTGCATCCCGATCGCAATCCGGATGATGCCGAGGCGGAGCAGCGCTTCAAAGAAATCAACCAAGCCTACGACGTCCTCAAGGACGATGAGAAGCGCGCCGCCTATGACCGGTTCGGTCACGAGGCCTTCGAGGCCGGCGCTGGCGGTGGCCAGGGCGGCGGCGGCTTCGACTTCTCCGGCGGCGGCTTTGCCGACATCTTCGACGAGATGTTCGGCGAGTTCACGGGCGGCCGGGGCGGCGGCGGACGCCGCCAGGCGAGTACCCGCGGGTCTGACCTACGCTATAATCTCGACGTCAGCCTGGAGGATGCCTTCGCCGGCAAGCAGACCCGAGTGCGCGTCAATGCCACTGCGGCCTGCGATTCCTGCCGCGGATCGGGTGCTTCGGGCGGATCGGATCCGGTAACCTGCCCGTCCTGCCAGGGCGCGGGCAAGGTGCGTGCCCAGCAGGGCTTCTTCACGGTCGAACGGACCTGCCCGACCTGTCATGGCGTGGGCCGGGTGATCGACAATCCGTGCGACGCCTGCGGCGGCGCCGGGCGCATGAACAAGGAAAAGACCCTGTCGGTGAATGTGCCGGCGGGGATCGAGGACGGAACCCGCATTCGCGTGGCGGGCGAGGGCGAGGCAGGCCTGCGCGGCGGGCCGCCGGGCGATCTCTATATCTTTGTCACCATCCGCCCGCACCGCTTCTTCAGGCGCGATGGCGCGGACATTCAGTGCCGGGTGCCAATACCAATGACGACGGCGGCGCTGGGTGGCTCTATCGAGGTGCCGTCGATCGACGGTGGCAAGGCGAGGGTGAACATCCCTGCGGGGACCCAGGCCGGGCAGCAGTTCCGGCTACGGAGCAAGGGGATGTCGGTGCTTCGCACGAGCACGCGCGGGGATATGTATGTTCAGGCGCAGATCGAGACGCCAGTGAATCTAACAAAGGAGCAGAGCGATCTCCTCAAGAAGTTTGTCGATGCGGGTGGCGGCTCGACCAAGCATAGCCCCGAATCCGAGGGTTTCTTCACCAAGGTGAAGGAGTTCTGGGACGATCTGAAGGACTAGCGCGGGCGCCGGCGTCTCTGTGGCCGCGTCGCGACCCGTTTACGAAGCTTCGCGAGATGCTATGTTCGCCGCCGTCCCGGCATGGTGCCGGGGAGGTGAAGCGAAGATGGTCGTTCAGCGAAAGATAGGCATTGTTGGCGTCGGCGGGCGCATGGGCCAGATGCTCGTGCGCGTGGTTGCCGAGACCGAAGGTTGCGTGCTCGCCGCCGCCAGCGAGGCGCCCGGCTCGCAGCATCTGGGCGCGGACCCCGGTGTGTTGGCGGGTGTTGGCGAGAGTGGCGTGGTGATCACCGACGACGCGACGGCGCTATTCGGGTCTGTGGAGGCCGTGATCGATTTTACGACGCCCGATGCGACTGCTGCGCATGCGGGCCTTGCGGCAGACGCCGGATGTGCAATCATCGCCGGGACAACCGGCATGGAGGCCACCCACTGCGCGGCGCTGGACGCCGCGGCGGCGAAGGTGCCGGTGGTCTGGGCGTCGAATATGTCGAGCGGGGTGAACCTCCTGTTTGCGATTACCGAGCAGGTGGCCCGCGCACTCGATCCGGACTTCGATATCGAGATCGTCGAGATGCATCACAAGCACAAGGTTGATTCACCGTCCGGTACGGCGCTGAGCCTTGGGGAGGCGGCCGCGCGTGGGCGCGGGGTCGATCTCGACACGGAGGGAGTGTTCTCGCGCGAGGGCATCACCGGGGAGCGCGCGCGTGGCAATATCGGCTTCGCCTCCCTGCGCGGCGGCGACGTGGTGGGTGAGCATTCGGTAGTTTTCGCCGCGTCCGGCGAGCGCATCGAGTTAACCCACCGGGCGACCGACCGTGGCATCTTCGCGCGCGGCGCGGTGCGGGCGGCCAACTGGACCAGCGGGAAGCCGCCGGGCCTCTATTCCATGACGGATGTGCTGGGTCTGGACGTTGGCTAACCGGGCGTGCGCAGCCGGAGCAGCGCGTCGCGCAGCGCGCTGGCGAGGTCGTTGCGCTCGTCGGGCGTCAAGAATTCGCCGACCTTGAGCGCGCGGCCGTGGCTGGCCAGCCACAACTCATTGTCCCCGCCCGGGCGCGGCGCCAGTTCGACAGCGAGCCAGTGTGGCGGCGCGAAGCGAACCTCCTGACGGTGTTCTTGCGTTGTGCTCCCGGGACGACCTCGGGCGACGGTCAGGGCGTCTGGAGTGAGGCGGAGATGTTCGAATCGTCGTCCGTCGCGGGAATTCGCTCGAAACGCCCACCAGAAGAGAAAAATCTCGCAGCCGAAGAAGGGCAGCACCGGCCAAGCGCCCCGGGCCGTGAAGAACAGGCCGACGAGGGCAAAGAGGCCGGCTATTGCGCACAGCAGGTAGCGAACCTCGCGGGCCCCTAGGCTGCGGTGGGGGTAGAGAACGACGTCGAAGAGGGGCTTGTTATTTTGATCCACGGTGAAAATCTAAGCCGCCGGAGCGGGCGGGCAAAGGCGCGCATTGTCGCAGTCGCTGCTTTGTGATTGTGCGGCGCAAAGGTGGCTGCTCCGTGCGGCGAAACCGGTTACTTTCTCTTTTATGGCGCGCATGACCAAAGACGAGATCGAGGAATTCTTCCGCCGTCTGTCGACGGCGAACCCGAACCCTACAACGGAGCTCAACTACACCAATGTATACACGCTGCTGGTGGCCGTCGTGATGTCCGCCCAAGCGACCGATGTGGGCGTGAATAAGGCGACCGCCGAGCTGTTCAGGACCGTCGATACACCTGAGAAGATGGTCGCACTCGGTGAAGGCGCGCTGATTGAACACATACGTACCATCGGGCTCTTCCGCAACAAGGCCAAGAACGTTATCGCTCTGTCCGAGAAGCTGATCGCCGGTCATGGCGGCGAAGTTCCGGCGGAGCGCGCCGCGCTCGAGGCGTTGCCTGGTGTTGGCCGGAAGACTGCGAACGTGGTGCTCAACACCGCCTTCGGCCAGTCTACCATGGCGGTCGACACCCATATCTTCCGCCTGTCGAACCGCACCGGGCTCGCGCCGGGCAAGGATGTTCGCAAGGTTGAGGATGCGCTGCTCAGGCGGGTGCCCGAGCATTATATGCGCCACGCCCATCACTGGTTGATCCTGCACGGACGATATGTGTGCAGGGCCCGGAAGCCCGACTGCATGTCATGTGTGGTTGCAGACGTGTGCCGTTATAAGGGCAAGGCAACACACTGACCTCCTGGGGCTAGGCGGGCTAGGACGCGCCGAACTTAGCCACGCAGTCGTCGCGCGTTTCGCCGGTGAGCCGGCCGGCACCGGTGCGTGCCTCCAGATAGGTCGCCCGGCTGACGCCGCCGTTGGGATAGGCGAAGATATGCAGAATGCAGGCGGCATTTCTGTAGACTCGGAGCTCGCCGTTGCCCTCTCGGCGCACTAGGTCGGGCGCACCGATCTGGGCGTCGATGTCGGCGGGTGTTTGGCCTAGGATATCGGCGGCGCGCAGCTGCGGGCGCGTTGGTGCCGTGGCACGGGCGGGGCCCCGGGCGGGCGCCGCTTGTGTAGCCGGGCCTCTGGCCTGTTCCGTCGTTTGCTGCGGCGGGTTGCGGTCCCGGCTAGTGTCCTGCACGGTGCCGCTGGCGCACGCGGTAAGGCCCATCAGGCCAAGCGACAGGATGAGTGTTCGGAGCGGCACGCCGTCAGGCCGAGAGGATTAGGATAGTTACCGCCAGCGTGATGCCGGCCGCGGAGACGAGTGCGACCCGCGAGGGGCCGCCCGCGCTGCCGCCTTTGGGCATGGCCGTATGGCCGCGCCTACGAATAAATCGAAAAATCACCATGAACCTCTCCGCCATTTTTAATCTCGAGGCGGCCACATGTCACCCGGCCGGCACATTTCCCCAGAGCCTTGATCCGCAGCACGCGGATTACGTTCAGCCTGCTGTGCAGGATGTCGCGCCCGGCCGCGCTGATATTTTCGACCTTTGCGCTCATGGTTGAGATCCCATTTTGACCCCGGAACCATCAGTCAGCTATGCAAAATAATGCCAATGCCCTAGAAACTAGAAACCTTAGATACTTATATACCTGATTTACATCAGCCTACTGATAATATTATTTAAGACATTGTTATATAACAATATCAGTCGACTCTACTGGTCGGGTGGCCTCGAAGACGTGCAGCATCATAGCTGTGCCGAACAGCGGTAGGATCAGGTTGACGACCGGGATGGACGCGATCACCGCTAGCATAAGCCCGGACAGGAAAATTTGGTTGCGCTGCGCATGGCGGTAGGTCCGCAGATGTGGCGGGTCCATCCGTCGGAAGCCTACCATCTCGAGATACTCCCGCCCCAGAAGGTGCCCGTTCACGGCCCAGCCAACGACGAAATAGATCGGCGGGAAGACAATTAATACCAGAAGCAGCAGATTGAAAATGATCAACAATGCACCGAATTTAGCGCCAACGATGATCGCCTCGGTGATCGACTGATTGCGCGGCGGCTGCAGCCGGGGATAGTGGCGCGCCTCGACGACTCTGCAGATGGTGTCGATATAGAGGCTGGCGCAGAGGCCAAGGAAAGCCGGCAATAGAAGGACCAACAGGATGAGGGCGGCAATCGAGCCGAGCCAGTCAATGGCAGTCTCGAGCCAGCCGCCAACGAATGGTACATCGCCGATCAACTCTGTGCTTGAGAGCAGCCAGGCTAGACCGGCCCAAAGGGCCAGCGCGGTTACGAGGCTGAGGCCGATGGACTGCAGCAGAACCGAGCGCGCGCGCCGGTCACCGAGATCGCCGAGGGCCTTGAAAAAAGCGGAAACCATGACATCCTGTCTTACCGTCTCGATCGCGCGCGCGCCAATTGAAAACCATTGAACCGGACCGCTAGAGGGCCGGTTGCGGCGGATTGCCTGTGTAACCTGCGCCGCTATACTCGCGCCTCCAGTTTGTTCCTTTGCGCCCTGGGCTAGGAGATCCCATGACCGATTCCCTACTCGACGTTGTCTGCGTTGGTAATGCCATCGTTGACGTCTTGGTCCAGACCGAGGACGCCGTGATTGCCGAACACGGAATGGTGAAGGGCACCATGGCGCTGATCGACGCCGAGCAGGCCGAGGCGCTCTATGCCGCTATGCCCCAAGGGATCGAGACGTCGGGCGGATCGGCCGGGAACACGGCCGCCGGGCTCGCCTCGCTGGGGGCACGCTGTGCCTTCATCGGCAAGGTCCGTGACGATCAGCTGGGTAACGTCTTCGCCCAAGACATCCGCGCGGTCGGCGCGGAGTTCACAACCCCGGCCGCGACGGATGGGCCGCCTACGGCGCGCTGTCTGATCCTGATCACGCCTGATGCCGAGCGCACCATGAACACCTTCCTCGGTGCGAGCGTGAACCTAGGACCCGAGGACATCGACGAGGAGCTGATCGCCCGCGCGCAAGTGACCTATCTGGAGGGCTATCTGTGGGACCGGGAAGCTGCCAAGGCGGCGTTTCATCGCGCCGCTGGCTTCGCCCACGCCCATGATCGCATGGTGTCGCTCAGCCTGTCGGACCCGTTCTGCGTAGACCGGCACCGGGAATCGTTCCGGGAGCTGGTGCGCGATCACGTGGATATCCTGTTCGCCAACGAAGACGAGATTACCTCGCTCTACGAGGTTGATGATTTTGACGCCGCCGTTCAGCATGTCCGCTTAGACTGCCGGGTTACTGCGCTGACCCGGTCGGAGAAGGGCGCCGTCGTTGTCTCGGGTGACGAGGTGCATATAGTTGATGCCGCGCCGTTCTCGGCCATCGTTGACACCACAGGCGCTGGCGACCAGTTTGCCGCGGGCTTTCTGCGTGGCTTCACGCTTGGCGACGATCTCGCGGCGTGCCCGCGCATTGGCGCCATCACAGCGGCCGAGGTGATTGACCATGTGGGCCCCCGCCCGCAGGTGAACTTGGCAGAGCTGGTGGCTGCGCGGCTTGCCGATTAGGTAACGGCAAGGGCCAGCGGGTTATCCCGCTCGCGATCAAGACGATCGCCATCTTGGCCATCTTGCTCATCGCGATCATCGACGCGCTGGCAGCAATCCGCACGCGGCAGTCGCGGCATGCTGAACGGTGCTTCCCCAGGCTCAACAATCCGCTGCCCGTCGGCATTGTCGCACTGGGCCGGATCGCTGTGCTTGTGGTCGACTGACTGGGCAACCGATGCAGGTGCGCGCGGCAGAGCGCAACGGCGCGCTGACCGAGTTCTCGCGGTGATGGTGCTAGTCGTACCCTGGCTCTAGCGGGCTACTTGGCCGTACGATCCCAGAGCGTCTCTAGGCGCAGCCCGTAGATCGGGACGGTCTCTGGCCGCCCGATTCGCGACCAGTAGGCGATTCGTTGCCCCGCATTGTGATAGAGCGGCAGCACGTAGTGATTCCACATCAGGATGCGGTCAAGTGCGCTAGCCGCGGCGACCAGTTCGGTCCGGTTGCGGGCCTCGCCCAACGCCGTAATCATCGCGTCCACCGCGGGGTCGGAGACGCCGGCCCAGTTTCGGCCGCCGGGCTGTTCGGCGGTCTCCGAGCTCCAGTAATTCTGCTGCTCGTTGCCCGGCGACAGGGTTACCCCCCAGAAGCCGAAGACTAAATCGAAGTCATAGGAATCGATCAGTCCTTGGAACTGGGCGGATTCGATCAGGCGCACGGCGGCAGTGATGCCGAGCCGCTTAAGGTTCCGGCCGTAGGCCAGCGCGATCCTCTCGTTGGACGGGCGCCGGATGGTGATCTCGATCCGGACCGGCGTACCTGCGTTGTCGACACGCACGCCGTCCCGGACAGGCCAGCCGGTCGCATCGAGCAGGGCCGCGGCGCGCTTCAGGTTGGCCCGGGGGCGCCCCGAGCCGTCGGTTGACGGCGGCGTATAGGGCGGTCCAAAGACCGCCTCGGGGATTTCGCCGCGCCAGGGCTCTAGCAGCGCCAGCTCCGCACCTGCGGGCGGCGCGGCGGGCGCCATGTCGGATCCTGAGAACATGCTCCGCGTCCGGGTGTAGCCATCGTGCAGCAGGGTCTTGTTGAGCCACTCGAAGTCGAACGCGAGTGTCAGTGCCTCGCGCACACGTATGTCGGTGAATTTCTCGCGGCGGAGGTTGAAGGTGAGTGCACTGAGGCCCGCGGGGGTGCCGGTCTGAAGCACGTCGAGCGCGACCGCGCCATCGCGGGCGGCGGGAAAGTCGTACTGGGTAGCCCAGCGCGCCGCGTCTCCCTCATAGCGGAAGTCGTAGTCGCCACTCTTAAAGGCCTCGAGTGCGACGGTGGCGTCGCGGAAGTAATCGAACCGGATCGTGTCGAAGTTGTGTTGCCCGCGGTTCACGCCTAGGTCGCGGCCCCAGTAGTTTGGGTTGTGTTGGAACGATAGCCCGCGCCCTGTATCGACTTCCGCGATCGTGTAGGGGCCGCTGGCGAGCGGCGGCTCCAGCGTCGTCGCGTCGAAGGTCCGGTCGGACCACCAGGCCTTCGACAGAATGGGCATGAAGCCTGCGACGAGGAGCGGCAGCTCGCGGTCGCGATTGTCCACGAAGGTGAAGCGCACATGCCCGGGCTTCGTTTCTTCAACGCGCGCAACGCGGGCCCAGGTGGCTCGCGCGTTGGGGCTGCCCTTGGCCTTGAGGGTTTCCCAGCTGAACACCACGTCGTCCACCGTCACGGGCGAGCCGTCGGAGAAGCGCGCCGCCGGCCGCAGACCAAATTCGACCCATGCGCGATCGGGCGGTGTTTCGATCGTTTTGGCAAGAAGGCCGTAGAGGGAGAAGGGCTCGTCGCGGCTGCGCTTGGCTAGCGTCTCGAAGTAGATGCCAAACCCGTGGTGCAGTCCGGCGGCGGGTTTGCCGCGGATGATGTAGGGATTGAGCGAATCGAAGGTTCCGATTGCGTGCAAGCGCAGCTCGCCGCCCCGGGGCGCGTTGGGGTTCACATAGCCGAAATGCGTGAAACCGGCCTCGTATTTCGGCGCACCCAGCATGGCGATTCCTGCCTCGGGCGCTGCGTCCGCCATCGGTGCGCCAGCAACAACCAGAATGGAGGCGGCGGCGAGCGCGCGAAGGCGGCGGAAGGGGGGGTGACGCATGGTTCGGGCGATCCGTTTGGGCAAGGTCGTAAACGCCCGAGAATATAACGCCCGCCGTGAGTCGAAACTGCGGCGGTTAGGCCAACTGGTTCTTGAGTTCGAGGGCGTAGCCGGCGGAGCGCACGGTGCGGATCGGGTCGTCGGTGCCCGGCAAGTTCAGGGCCTTGCGCAGGCGCAGGATATGTACGTCGACGGTGCGCGGCTCGATGTAGGTGTCGTGACCCCAGACCGAATCGAGCAACTGCTCCCGAGAGAAGACGCGGCCGGGATGCTCCATCAGGAAGCGCAGCAGGCGAAATCCCGTCGCGCTGAGGTCGACCGGTGTGTCCGAGCGGCTGACCCTTTGGCCCACGAGGTCCATGGCGATGTCGCCAAAGGTCAGCAGGTCCTTGCCGAAGGCGGGACGGGTGCGGCGCAGTACCGCGCGCGCACGGGCGATCAGCTCGCTCGGGGAGAAGGGCTTGACCACATAATCATCAGCGCCTGCATCGAGACCGCGGATGCGGTCGTCTTCCTCGCCCCGCGCGGTCAGGAGGATGATCGGCACGTGATGCGTTTCGGGGTTGCGGCGGATGCGCCGGCAGATCTCGACGCCAGAGACATAGGGCAGCATCCAGTCCAGCAGAACTAGATCGGGGCGGTGTTCCTCGACGGCGAGCAGCGCCTCTTCGCCGTCGCGGGCGATCTGTGCGTGGAAGCCGGCCTTCTCGAGATTGTAGGTCAGCAGCTCAACGAGGGGCGCCTCGTCTTCGGCAATTAGCACCTTCGGCTTCATGATGTTAATGGTCGCCCCTTGCTAGCTGTTTATTTTGGTTCGACCACGGCGACGCTGGACTGATCGGCCTTGGGGCGATCCTCATCTAGCGCAATGCCTTCGACCTGATAATGGATCAGCTCCGCAATGTTCGTGGCGAGGTCGCCGATCCGCTCGATGTTGCGGGCCACGAAGAGCAGATGCGTGCAAGCAGTGATGTTGCGCGCATCCTCCATCATGTAGGTCAGAAGTTCGCGGAACAGGCTGTCGTACATGTCGTCAACCTCCTTGTCCCGGGCCCAGACCTCGCGCGCCATCGCCACGTCGTTGTTAGAGAAGGCGTCGAGCACGTCCTTGATCATCTCGCGCACGAGCCGGCCCATGCGCGGTATGGTGAACAGCGGCTTTACCGGAGGCATCTGGTTCAGCGCGATCGTTCGCTTGGCGACATTCTTTGAGTAGTCGCCGATCCGCTCGACGATCGGCGCGACCTTCAGACCCGTCACAATATAGCGCAGGTCCGTTGCCATCGGCTGACGCAGCGCGAGCAGGCGGATGGCGAGCTCGTCGACCTCTGCGTGTAGATCATCAATGCGGCGGTCGTTCTCGATTGCATTCTCCGCAAGGGAGGAATCGCGTTTCTGAAGTGCCTCGATAGAGTTCTCAAGCTGCTCTTCGGCAAGGCCGCCCATGCGGCTCAGCAAATCGCTCAGCCGGCTGAGTTCCTCGTCAAAGGATTTGACTATGTGGTCGGTGCTCATCTTGTTCGCTCCGTAAGCCTGCTGGGCCTAGCCGAACCGGCCAGTAATATAGTCCTGTGTGCGCTCTTCTTCCGGGTTGGTGAAGATCATCTCTGTAGCCCCGGATTCGACTAGATAACCGAGGTGGAAGAACGCAGTGCGCTGGCTGACCCGCGCGGCCTGCTGCATCGAATGGGTTACGATCACGATCGTGTAGTTCTGGCGCAGTTCGTCCATCAACTCCTCGATCCGCGCCGTAGCGATCGGGTCGAGTGCCGAGCAGGGCTCGTCCATAAGGATGACGTCGGGGTTTACCGCGATTGCTCGTGCGATGCATAGGCGCTGCTGCTGACCGCCGGACAGGCCGGTCCCGGGTTCGCCCAGCCGGTCCTTCACCTCGCCCCACAGGCCTGCGCGCTGCAGGCTCGATTCCACGAGCTCGTCGATATCCGCCTTGCCGCTTGCCATCCCGTGGATGCGCGGGCCGTAGGCGACATTCTCGTAGATCGACTTGGGAAACGGGTTCGGTTTTTGGAACACCATGCCGACCCGAGCGCGCAGCTGCACCACGTCGATCGACGGGTCGTAGATATCCGTGTCGTCGATCTCGATATCGCCGGACACGCGGCAGATCGGGATCGTGTCGTTCATCCGGTTGATGCAGCGAAGGAAGGTCGACTTGCCGCAGCCCGACGGGCCGATCAGCGCCGTGACTTCGTTCTCGTGCACATCGAGGGAGACGTCAAAGAGCGCCTGCTTCTCCGCGTAGAAGACATCCACGCTTTCGGCTCGCACCTTGGTGGGGGCGCCCGCGGTATCTGTTTCGGTCGCGTCCGATTCGAGTATTTCACTCATGCCAATAACGCCTTCTTCGCCGGGCTGTGGTGTACCTTCAACATAAAATGCCTCGGTCATTCTACCAACGCCTTTCAAATTTACGCCGCAGAAGAACGGCCGCGAGATTCATCAATACCAGGAATGCGAGCAGCACCATGATCGCCGCCGACGTCCGCTCGACGAAGGCGCGCTCGGGCGCGTCGGCCCAGAGAAAAACCTGGACCGGCAGCACGGTCGCCGCGTCGGTGAAGCCGCGCGGGATATCAACTATGAACGCAACCATGCCAATCATCAGAAGCGGCGCTGTCTCGCCGAGGGCGCGCGCCATGCCGATGATAGTGCCCGTAAGAATGCCGGGCATTGCAAGCGGCAGAACATGATGTGAGACCATCTGGAGGGGCGAGGCGCCGACGCCGAGCGCGGCTTCGCGAATAGAGGGCGGGACGGATTGGAGCGCTGCGCGCCCGGCGATTATCACCGTCGGGAGGGTCATCAGCGCTAGCACTATGCCGCCCACGAGGGGCGCGGAGCGCGGCAGACCGAAGAAATTCAGAAACACAGCCAGGCCGAGTAGTCCGAAGACGATCGACGGCACGGCTGCGAGATTGTTGATATTGACCTCGATCAGGTCGGTCCAGCGGTTCTTTGGCGCGAACTCCTCGAGATAAACGGCGGCCATGACCCCGATCGGGAAAGATAGTACCAGCGTCACCACAAGGGTCAGAGCGGTGCCCACGACCGCGCCCCAGACGCCGGCCTGTTCCGGTTCGCGGCTGTCGCCGGAGGTGAAGAAGGTTGCGCTGAATGAGCGGCGGGTGCGGTCTTCGGCGCTGAGTGCATCGAACCAGCTGATCTGGTCGTCGTTGACCCGCCGATCGGCCTCGGCCACATCGCGTGGGATTGCACCCTTGTTCAGCTGATCAATGTCGGCGGAAGATTTGAACCAGATGGTTTGCGTGGTGCCGACTAGGCCGGGGTTCGCTTCGATCATTCGCCGCAAGGTGAAGTCGGCCCCGGAAGAAATGATCTTGTAGAGATTGCGTAGGTCACGGCGGCCGGACACTTCGGGGAAATGCGAGCGCATCGCGTCCCGTAAAAGCTTTCGGTAATTGCCTTTGGCGAGCACTGCTGGATCTTGAGTGCCGTGTGGATCGATCTCGGCCGGGTTAAGTGTCACGTCGAGTGCAATTTCTGTCTGGGTGAATGCGCTCGAACCGGTTGTGATGATCGAACCGAGTAGGACTGCCAGCATGGCCAGCGCGGCAAAGATGGCGGCGATGCCGTAGAACTTAAAGCGGGCCTCGGCGCGGTAGCGCTTGCGCAGATGGGCGTCGGAGAAATCCGGTTTGCGTGTGGTGGCGTTTTCGACGGTGGAATCAGTCATATTCTTCCCGGTACCTACGAACCACGCGCAGCGCGATAATGTTGAGTGCGAGAGTGACCAGGAACAGCACTAGACCGAGCGCGAAGGCCGCGAGGGTCTTGGCGCTGTCGAATTCCTGATCACCGACCAGCAGGGTAACGATCTGGACCGTGACCGTGGTGACCGCCTCGAGGGGGTTAGCCGTTAGATTAGCGGACAAACCCGCTGCCATGACCACGATCATGGTCTCGCCGATGGCACGGCTGATGGCGAGCAGGACTGCGCCAACAATCCCGTGCAATGATGCCGGAAGGATAACCCGCCGGATTGTCTCGGACTGGGTCGCCCCAAGCGCATAGGAGCCATCGCGCAGAGACTGCGGCACGGCGTTGATCACGTCGTCGGACAGGGACGAGACGAAGGGGATGATCATCACTCCCATGACGAGGCCAGCGGCCAGAGCGCTCTCCGACGCCACGGACAGCCCGAGCGATTCGCCCACGTCGCGGAACAGTGGCCCAACCGTCAGCGCGGCGAAGAAGCCGTAGACCACGGTCGGGATGCCGGCGAGAATCTCGAGCGCCGGCTTGACCAGTGACCGCGTGGTCGGGCTCGCATACTCGGCCATGTAGATCGCCGCCATCAGCCCGATGGGCACGGCGACGATCATGGCGATCACGGTGATCAGGAGTGTGCCGGCGAAGACCGGCACCGCGCCGAAAGCGCCCGAGCCGCCGACCTGGTCGGCGCGCAGAGCGGTCTGCGGGCTCCAGGTCAGGCCAAACAGGAACTCGAGCGGATTGACTTGGCCGAAAAAACGAATCGATTCGAACATCAGCGACAGGATGATGCCGATCGTTGTCAGGATGGCGATCACCGATGCGATCAGCAGGATCGCGCGCACGATGCGTTCGACCTTCGGTCGGGCGCGCAGCGCGGGCTGGATGTGCCTCAGGCCGAGGAAGAGGCCACCGCAAGCGAGCACGGTGGCCGCGCCGTTCATCAGTAGGGACCCTATGCGCTGCAGGTCGCCATAACGTTCGGCGGCGGCGAGGACTGTCGGGCCCGGATTGCGGCTGGTGATGTCGCCGGTGGCGAGATTGCGGATGTCGCTGAGCAGCAGGCTGATCTGGCCCTTATTCATGTCCGCGATGCTGTCGGACAGTCCCGCCAGGACGATGCGCTCGATAAGGTTCGTCTGTCCCATTAGCCATATCGAGACGATGATCAGCGCGGGCAGCCCGCACCACAGCACGACGTAGGCACCGTGGTAAGACGGCAGCGAATGCAGGTCGCCGACGTTACCGTGGACACTCGACAGCGCCTTGCGGCGTCCGTAGCGGTAGGCGATGGCGCTCAGGCCCAGCAGTACGATGATGAGAACGAGGGCGTTCATGGATGGCGGAGCTGCATTGGGCTTGTTGTGGGGAAAATCCTTCGGTACCCGAGGGTGCCGAAGGATCAGGCTTGGGGCACTTACATGGACAGGGGCATGAGGCCCTGGGCCTGCTTCGCCATCGTCGCTCGATCGGCGTCGGGAAGCGGGATCAGGCCCTTGTCGATCAGATAGCCGTCGGGGCCCCAGGCATTCTCGTTCGTGAACTCGGTGACGAACGCCTTGATGCCCGGGATGACGCCCACATGCTGCTGCTTCACATAGAAGAAGAGCGAGCGGGAGACAGAGTAGTTGCCGGCGGCGATTTCCTCGAACTCCGGCTCGGTGCCGTTGACCGATGCACCCTTGAGCTTGTCGGCGTTCTGGTCGAGGAAGCTGAACCCGAAGATGCCGAAGGCGTTCGGGTTTGATTCGAGCTTCTGGACGATCAGGTTGTCGTTCTCGCCCGCCTCGATATAGGCGCCGTCCTCGCGCACCGCGTGGCAGGCCTTCTTCTTCAGGCCGAGCTTGGCTGCGCCAGCCAGCGTCTTGCAGCCGCCTTCCATGGCGATCTCGACGAAGGCGTCACGGGTGCCGCTGGTCGGCGGCGGACCGAGAACCTCTATCTTGGTATTCGGCAGTGACGGATCGATGTCTGACCAGAGCTTGTTCGGGTTCGCGACCAGCTTGCCGCCCTGAGGTATCTCAGAAGCGAGCGCCAGGAAGATCTGCTCGAGGCTGAGGGTCAGGTCGGGGCCCGTCTTGGCATTGGCGATGACGATTCCGTCAAATCCGATCTTCACCTCGGTGACGTTGATGCCGTTGGTAGTGCATTTCTCGAACTCGGACTTCTTCATCCGGCGCGAGGCGTTGGTCATGTCAGGATGGTTCTCGCCGACGCCGGCGCAGAACAGCTTCATGCCGCCGCCTGTGCCGGTACTCTCGACGACCGGGGTCTTGAAGCTGCTGGACTTGCCGAATTTCTCGGCGACAGCCGTGGAGAAGGGGAAAACGGTAGATGAGCCGACGATGCGGATCTGATCACGCGCTTCTGCGGCACCGAGGAGGCCAACGGTGATTGCTGCGGCGAGTGTAATGGTTTTGATTTTCATGTGTTTATCCCATGGGTTCGCATTTGCATTAGATACTGCGTCCAGCCCGATGATTTTGTGGCGGTTCGCAGACACGAACGTAGGAACGCTTCAAGATAGGTGTATGACAGTAATGTTACAGTTCAGTGACACAGACGCCCGCATCTGTTGAAAACATGTCGGTGGAGGGCGAATGGCCCCGGCGGGCTATCCGAATCGGCGGAGTGTGACCGTGAAGGTGCTGCCCACCCCGAGTTCACTCCGGATTGTCAGTTCGCTGCGATGGCGGTTGGCGATATGCTTAACGATGGCTAGGCCTAGCCCGGTGCCGCCCAGTTCGCGCGAGCGCGTGCTGTCCACCCGGTAGAAGCGCTCCGTGAGCCGCGCGATATGCTCGCGCGGGATGCCCTCGCCCTGGTCGGTGACCGACACCGATGCAATATCGTCGCGGAGTGATGCCGCGACGCGCACCGCAGTGCCCGCGCGCCCATACTTTATCGCGTTCTCGATCAGGTTCTGGAACAGCTGGGCGAGCTCGTCGGCCTGCCCGATCACCGGACCGTCCAGTGCGTCGAGGTCGAGTTCGATCTTAATGTCGCGCGCATACGACTGGGGGGTGAGCAGATCGACAACCATTGTGATTGTCTGGTGCAGGTTCACCTCGTCGTTCGGGCGTTCGTGCTCGTTCATCTCGATCCGCGACAGCGACAGCAGGTCATTGACGATCCGCGTCATGCGGGTGGACTGCGTCTCCATGAGGTCGAGGAAGCGTGTTTGTGCTTCGGGGTCGTCCTTCGCTAGGCCGCGCAGGGTTTCGATGAATCCGACTATCGACGTCAGGGGGGTGCGCAGCTCGTGGCTCACATTGGCGACGAAGTCGGCGCGCATCTGCTCGCCGCGCCGAAGCGCCGTGACATCGCGCATCAGGATGAGCACACGCGCATCGCCGTCTTTCGACGCCTCGGAAACAATCGGCTCGACTCGCGCCTCGAAAGACTGGTCAACCCGGTCGGTGAAGGTGAACTCGACCGTGCGGGTGGACATGCCGTTCAGCACATCGGCAACGGCCTGGAGGATGCTGGGCTGGCGGATGCCCGCCGACAGGTCGCGCCCGGCCAGTTAGTTGACGCCTTGGCGGCCGGCCAGAAGCGCCCGGGCGGCGGCATTGGCGTAGACCAGCCGTGATTGGGCATCGACGGTGATCAGCGGGTCGGGCAGCGCGTCGAACAGAATCTGGGCCGCCTTGAGCCCATCGCGGAGTTGCTTGCGGTCGCGTCCCCAGCTGCGCTCGAGCCGGAACAGCGCTGATGCTGCGTCGCCGATGGCGCCCGATTCATGTGGCGGGTCCTGATCGAGCTGCTGGTCGGGGAGCGTGTCGATCAGCGCCTCGAGCCGGTGGGCGAGTCGGTGCAGCCGGGTCAGGGGCCGGAAGATGATCGCCGCGGCCCCGCCGAGGATGACGGCGATGGCGATGACGCCTGGGCCGGGTGCGAGATGCCCGGTGACCATCAGCACGAGCAGCACGGCGGCACCTGGAAGGCCGAGCGCGAGCGTGGCCCAGAATAGGTGATTGGCCTTCGGCGTCATGCGCGGGACTCTAACATACCGCGGCTGTGCTCCGTGCGAACGGTTTGCCGGGTTTTGGAGTCGGGTGTCCAGTTCGGTGTCTTTCTTCTGGCGAGGGCGCTCGGGCATTACGTCGGTTTGGCGGCGGGGCAAGCTGTGCGCATTCTATCTCGCGCCTATCCCCAGCCAAGGTTTTGGCCGGGTCCGTGGCGGCGTATATGATGCGCGTTAATCATGTCAGCCTCAGCCACTCCCTCTGAAGACCGTCCGAAACCCGCCGCTGGCGCTTCGCCGATGCTGGCCCAATGGCATGCTGCCAAGGATTCCTATCCCGACTGCCTGTTGTTCTTCCGGATGGGTGATTTCTACGAATTGTTCTTCGACGACGCGATGGCCGCTGCCGAGGCGCTGGACATCACGCTGACCACCCGTGGCCAGCATGGTGGGGAACCGGTGCCCATGGCGGGTGTGCCGGTGCACGCCGCCGAGCAGTATCTGCCCCGGCTGATTCGGGCCGGGTACCGGGTTGCCGTCTGCGAGCAGATGGAGGACCCGGTCGAGGCCAAGAAGCGCGGTTCGAAATCTATCGTCCGGCGCGATGTCGTGCGCGTGATCACCCCTGGCACCCTCTCCGAGGACACGCTGCTGGATTCGCGCCGGCACAATTACCTGGCGGCCTGCGCGGATGGGCGCGGGGCGTTCGGGCTCGCCTGGCTCGACATGTCGACCGGTGAGGTGTGGATGCAGCCGATTCCCGCTGCGGGGCGCGCGAACATGCTGGCGGCAGCGCTCGCCCGGATCGCGCCCGGCGAACTCCTGCTGCCGGATCGCCTGCTCGATAAGGCCGAGCATGTCCCGCTGTGGGACGAGTTGCGCGATACGCTCACCCCGCTGCCGGCCAGCCGGTTCGATTCGGCGAATGCCGAGGCCCGGTTCGCCGGGGTCTACGGGGTCGGTGCGCTGGACGCCTTCGGCGAGCCGTCGCGGGCAGAGATCGCGGCGGCGGGGGCGCTGTTTGATTATCTGGCGCTGACTCAGGTCGACAGGATGCCGCGACTGGCCCGGCCGCAACGCCTCCCGCCCCCGGGCAGCGCCGGCGCGGTGATGGAGATCGATGCCGCCACCCGACGCAACCTCGAGCTCGCCCAGACCCTGACGGGAGAACGCAAGGGGTCGCTTTTGTCCGTGATCGACCGGACCATCACCGGGCCCGGTGCGCGCTTGCTGGCCAAGCGGCTGGCCGCGCCGCTTACCGATGTGGCGGCCATCGAGGCTCGGCTCGATGCTGTCGCGTTCCTCG
>MDTE01137301.1_pt1 | contig 31253 bp, 33 predicted proteins | sample 811231 | NCBI WGS metagenome assembly MDTE01 (sample SAMN05326651, study PRJNA326480) | marine metagenome | isolation source: seawater | place: Indian Ocean: Red Sea | collected 2010 | reverse complement strand
ATTAAAGATAACTTGCCTTATAGCCGAGAGAAAGAAAAGTCTAGCTTGAAGCTCTTCTTCATTGCTCACTAATATTTTTTGTTCGTTATAGTAACTATGGAAACCAGCAGCTAGTTCCTGAAGGTAGTAACAAAGTAAATGAGGTTCAAAATTATTAGCAGAACGATTTAATATTTCAGAATACTGAGAAAGTAATTGAATGATCTGTATCTCCTTTTCAGAATTTAACAAGCTAACAAAGTCTTTTCCAACAGCCTCTTTATATTGTTTCTTTTCTTTCTGAAGCTTAGAAAAAACACTACAAATTCTTGCATGAGCATACTGTATATAATAAAGAGGATTATCCTTGGTTTCTTTTTTTGCTAAATCAAGGTCAAAATCTAAATGTTGATTACCTTTTCTGTTTATATAAAAAAATCTAGCTGCTTCAGAAGAAACTTCTTTTATAAGCTCTTTAAGCGAAATAAACTCACCCTCTCTAGTAGACATAGAAACCTTACTCTCGCCCCTAAAAAGGTTAGCAAATTGAATAAAAACAACTTTAAATTTTTCTATATCTTCTCCTAGAGCAGCCATTGCAGAATTAACTCTCGGTAAATATCCGTGATGATCAGCGCCCCAGATATTAATAATTAGATCATAACCTCTTTTGTATTTATTTGAGTGGTAAGCTATATCAGAGGTGAAGTAGGTTGTATGGCCATTTTCTCTTTTAATAACCCTGTCTTTCTCATCTCCAAAATCTGTTGACTTAAACCACAGGGCTCCATTTTTTTTATATAAATATTTTTTTTCTTCCAGAGATTTGACTGCATTTTCTATGGAAGACTGATCATTATCACCAAGCTCAAACAAGGTTGATTCCTTAAACCATGAATTATGCACAACCCCAAAGCTCTTTAGGTCTTTTTTTATCCCCTTAAGGATTGCACCTAAAGCAAAAGTTTTTATTGCATCAAAATTTTCTTCTAATAGTTTTTTTATCTGAAATATAAGACTATCTAATTGCTCATCAGTCATTTCAAGACTTAACTTTGCTTTAATTGTATTTATGCCTTTTTTATGTTTATATTTTTCAGCCTTTTTCTTTTTGAGTTCTTCAGCAAGATTGTTTACATAAGATCCCTTGTAGCAATTATTGGGGAAAACTATATCCTTTTCGAATAGTTTTAAATATCTGAGCCAGACGCTAATACAAAGTATGTCCATCTGCCTTCCCTGGTCATTAACGTAGTACTCTTCCTCTACCTCATGACCAACTTCCCTAAGCAAACTTGAAAGTGCTGAACCAAAAGCAGCTCCTCTTCCGTGCCCAACATGTAATGGCCCTGTGGGGTTACTTGAAACATATTCGATGAGTATTCTTTTGCTAACAGAGCTAGCAGTTTCTTTTGCACCAAATCTAGATTTAAGGTCATTAATATCTTTTAAAATTTCAGTCCTCGAATCTTGTGAAAGAAAAAAGTTAATAAACCCAGGACCAGCTACTTCAACGCGCTCAATAAAGTCTAAATTATTAAAGTCTATAGAAATTTTTTTGGCAATTTCTTTTGGGTCATCATTTGTTTTACTTGATATAGCAAGCGATAGACTTGTTGAATAATCGCCAAATGCCTTTTCTTTATTTTCTTTGATGTCAATTTTAATATCAGAAAGATCCATTTTTTTAGACTTCTCTAGAGTCTTTACGCTTCTTATAAGAATTTCGTTTATTTTTTCTTTCATCTTAAAGCTAAGGCTTTATTTTCTTCCTTGATATTCACCATTTCTTGTATCTACAGTAACTACATCACCCTTAGATATGAATAATGGAACTTTTATTGTTACACCAGATGATAATGTAGCAGGCTTTGATCCGCCTGAAGCAGTATCTCCTTTTACACCAGGATCAGTTTCTATTACTTCTAAATCAACAAATGTTGGTGGAGATATAGATACAGGAGAGTTGTTCCAAAATAGCACTTTGCAAATGTCCTCTTCGGTTAACCAGTTCTTATTTTCCCTTATCAAATCAACTCCTAGGGCTACTTGGTCAAACGTTTTTTGATCCATAAAGTGCCACTCTTGTCCTTCTGAATACAAATATTGCATTTGAGATTCTCTTACATCTGCAGATTCAAGAGATTCTCCAACTTTGCAGGTTTTTTCTCCGACTCTGCCTGATAGTAGGTTTCTAAACTTAATCTTACTAAATGCCTGACCTTTGCCGGGCTTTACGAATTCTTCTTCTATAATTTCACAGGGGTCGGAGTCTATTAAAACCTTTAGCCCCGGCTTGAAGTCACTAGTTGAAAAAGAAACCAAAATTTACCTTATTTTTATCTAATTTTTTACTAAAACATCACCAAATTTTACAGACTTAAATTGATCCAATAAATGTTTCTGAAAATTAATATTCTGAGGAAAAAGTAAAATTATAGTAGAACCCATTGCAAAATATCCTAACTCTTGTCCTTTTTCTACCTCTTTTAGTTCTTCTGCTGGTCCTATGTTCCACTCCTCAACAAGCTGCTCTCTTTTTTTATTATCTGCCATTGCCCAAAAGGGGACAATACTCCCCACAATTGAAGCTCCAATATTAATTATTGCATAATTTAATTCCTTAGATTCTAAATAAAGCAATGTCCTTTCATTTCTTGTGTATAGGGAATGAATCTTTCTTATAGCACCAAGATTAACACTGTTCAGATCACCCTTGAGATACTTTGTCTTTTTAATTTCCCCAGAATAAGGGAAGTGAATTCTGTGATAATTAGAAGGCGCTAGATAAATAGTGAGAAACCAACCGCCCTTAAAGGAGTCTTCTATTTCTCGGCTTTGTACTAAGCTCTTAAGTGAATAGCTAATGCCCTTAGCTTGTATTAGTGTTTCATCCTTAATCCTTCCACTGCTTACAATAATCCCATCAACTGGAGAAATAATTTCTTTACTAATAGAGTTATTTATATATCTTGAGCTAGGAAGCAGCTTTCTAGTAAAGAACTCTTCAAAGTTGCTAAACTCATTCGCTTCTGATTTCTCGTAATCTTGCATATTGGGGTTATAAATATACAAAAAGGATTTTATTAACAGATTTTTTAAAACCTTAATTTTAGATCTAGATAGAATGCCAAAAATTCTAGTTAAAGATTTATGGGGGATTAATTTACGAAATAAGATGCTAAATCTAGTTTCTTTATGGAATAAGTTTAAGAACAGCTTATTAGTGCTATTAAAGTAGTTTTCATAATTTAAAGACGATTTTTCTATATGTTTGCTGATATTTTGTATAGGAACCCTTAGGATAAATGCGGTAATTAAAATAGGTCCAAAAATACTCCAAGACCCTCCTATAGAACTTAATGAAGCCAGGTAAAGAGCCCACCATTGAATTAAATAGCCAAAATAGTTTGGGTGTCTTGATATTCCCCAGAGATTTAAATTGAGAATTTTCTCCCCTTTGGGCTTATTTAGTCTAAATTTCTGTAGATCATAATCTGATTTAGTCTCAATGTAGAACCCATAAAGAAATAGGAAAAAACCGCAGAAATCTAAAAAGGTAAGATGATTTTGGCCTGGGAGTAAGTTGATGTAGAAAATTGGTGTTAGAGCTAAAATTTGAACTAATCCAAAAATATTTGATGTTTTAAAAAGCTCTTTTTTTCCTCTAATGAGGTCTTGAGATCCATCAAGGCCATACCTGTTTTTCTTATAAAACAGAATTAGGGCTTTAACTCCCCACAAAAGCAAAAGAAAATTGAAGATGACCTGCTTAAAATATAAATATGGTTTTTCTATAAATAACAACAGGATAAGAAGGCTCAGAACAACCACTATAAGCGATGATTCCCAGTAAAATTTAAGGAATACAGGCTTTTTATACCTTTGCTTAAGAAACCAAGAGGTAAATAATATTGACCAATTGATTAAACTAAGATAAATAAAAAGCTCTATAACTGACATTCAATTGTTGCGTTGTTAAAATATTCAAACTATAGTCTACATCCCCAGGTGGGGGAGTAGGTTAAACCGGTGATAAAATCATAACATTTTTGGAAGATAACACCGGAACAAATTACAAAAACTGAGGAGAATTTTAATGAAGCGTGTTAAAACATTTCCACTCTTTTTAGTGGTAGCTTTAGTAGCGTCAATGCAGGTTTTTTCTGATCAAATCCAACCGTTATTAGATGTTGGGGAGGAGCGTCAGAAGTCAGAGAAAACATCTCAAACTAAGATAGATTCAATGGATGATGATACTTCTTTGATAGTTAATGAGTATAAAACTGTAAGTAAACAAATTGAAGGATTAAGGGTTTATAACGCTCAAATGAAAAAGCAAATTGAGCGACAAGAAGAAAGGTTAAAAGAAATAGATAGAACTATGAAAGAGGCTCAGATAATGCAGAGACAAATTCCTCCTTTCACTAGAAGGTTATTGGCTGGTATAGAAAAGTCTATTGAATTAGATATGCCCTTCCATTTAGCAGAGAGGAAAGAAAGGATAGCCTTTGCTAAGGCAGCCATTGATAACCCAACTGTTTCTCCCGCTGAAGGCCTTAGGCAGGTTTTGGAAGCCTTTAATGTAGAAATGGAATACGGAAGAAAGCTAGATAGCTACAAAGATACGATAGAAATAGATGGCCAACAAAGAGAGGTAAATGTTTTGCGTGTTGGAAGACTTTCTCTCGTTTATCAAACTTCTGATGAAAAAATAACAGGTGCTTGGGATAACAAGGCCAATCAATGGGTTGAGCTCTCAGGTAGTTTCAGAAATCCTACAAGAAAGGGCTTAAGAATAGCAAATAAGCTAGCTACGGTGGATATGCTAGAACTGCCAGTACCTAATCCGGAGGTAGTACAATGAAAAAATTAATTTATATTTTATTCTTAAGTTTATTCTTGATTCCTCTGTCAGCTGAAGAAGATGGCGTTGAGGAGGAAACTAAGGCCCCCTCCAACCCTCAAGAATTGTTAGAGATAGTAAAAAAGGGACAGTTTGCTGATTCCGAAGAACAAAGACAAAGAGAAAGGCAGTTTAGAAATGAAAAAAATAAACAAGCAAAACTGCTTGCAGATGCAAAAGCTGAAAGAGCTAGACTGGAAAGAGAGGCTGCTAGGTTAGAACAAAAATTTGAAGCAAATGAAGCCCTTTTAGTTGTAGCTGAAGCACAACTTAAAGAAAGGTTAGGTTCTCTAAATGAAATATTTGGTCATCTTGCAGGTTTAGCAACAGAGGCCAGAAATATTTTTGAGCAATCAATTACATCTGCACAATTTGGAAAAGAAAGAGAAGAGTTCCTTACAAATTTAGCTGTTAAGATGGGTGAAGGAGTTGCTCTAGCATCTATACCTGAATTAGAAAGGCTTTGGTTTGAACTTCAAAGAGAAATAAATGCTACAGGAGAGGTAGTAAGGTTTAACACAGATGTTATAGGGTTAGACGGAACTGTCGAAACCAGGGAAGTAGTTAGAGTTGGAGTGTTTAACGCTGTTTCAGATGGAAATTACTTAAGTTATGCCTCTACTAGGGGTATGTATGAGGAATTGCCTTCACAGCCAGCAGGAAGGTATACGTCTACAACTTCAGACCTTTTTGATGCAGATGCTTTCCCGGTGCAATTTGCTGTTGATCCTACAGGCCCTCAAGGCGGATCTTATTTAGCAAGTCTAATCTCCATGTCAGGGGCGTGGGAAAGAATAAATAATGATGGAGGTCCAATAGGGCTGGTTATTTTCTATGTCCTAGGTCTTGGTGGGGTTGGATTGTTTATATGGAGGCTTTATTCATTAATGGGAATAAGGTCTGCTGTAGATGCGCAATTAGCATCAAGCTCTTTAAATTCTGATAATCCTTTGGGAAGGGTGCTAAAAATAGCTGAAGATAATCCTAAGGTAGATACAGAGACGCTTGAGTTAAAGATGGCAGAACAAATCCTTAATGAAAGACCCTCTATTGAGAAATTAAATTGGTTGATTAAACTTATCTCAATAGTCGCACCACTAATGGGACTTTTCGGAACTATTGTTGGTATGATTGAGACCTTCCAGATGATTACTTTGTTTGGAACAGGAGATCCTAAAACTATGGCTAGTGGTATATCTATAGCACTAGTAACTACTTGGTTGGGTTTGATGGTTGCTATTCCAATGACATTTATGTCTGCAATAGTGTCTAATTACTCGAAGGGTATTTTAGAAACCATCGAGGAACAGTCAATAGGAATGGCTGCTGAGAGGTCAGAGAAATAATAATTTTTAGGTATTAAGTATGTTTTTCTTTTTCGATGCTGCTGATGCTCTCTTTGAGTTTATGCAAAGAGGAGGTTATGTACTTTACTACATATGGTTGCTTGCTTTTGTTATGTGGTTCTTAATTTTTGAAAGAATTTGGTATTTCAGATTTAACCACGGAGAAACTATTAATACAGCGGTAGAGGAGTGGTCTAATAGACAGGATAAAAGCTCTTGGAATTCTAAAGCAATTAGAGAGAAAATAATTTCGCAAACTTCATCAAAGATACATTTAAATATATCGCTGATTAAGCTTTGTGTTGGTGTGGCACCTCTTTTAGGCCTGTTTGGAACCATTACCGGTATGATTGAGGTTTTTCATTTACTTGCAGTAACTGGAGGTGGAGACGCCAAGGCTATGGCCGGAGGTGTATCTAGGTCAACCATTCCTGCTATGGCTGGGCTATCAGTTGCCATAACAGGAACATTTGCAAGTACATTCTTAAAAAATAAAAGCAAGAGGGAAGAAGAGCTCTTGTCTGAACATTTAATTTCTGGATAAATAGGAAGGGGTATTAATTATGAGAAGATCACCTATAAGTCAAGCAACAGAAGCAGAAGAAGAAATCAGTCTTACACCAATGTTAGATGTAGTTTTTATTCTTCTAATATTTTTCATTGTTACAGCAAATTTTATTAAAGAGCCAGGCCTCGAGGTCAATAGACCTGATGCTGAAACAGCAAATATTCAGGATAACGCCGCAATTCTAATAGCTATCGGAGCAAATGATGATGTGTGGATTGATGGTAGAAGAGTTGATGTTAGGCAGGTTAAGGCTAATGTAACAAAACTTTTAGCTGAGAACCCTCAGGGGTCAGTTGTTATACAGGCAGATGAAAGAGCAACAGCAGATGCAATAATAAAAGTTATGGATCAATCCAGAGATGCAGGGGTATATGCTATATCTTTAGCCTCTGAACCAAAATTTTAGCCTATGGATTTTTTTTCGGACCAAGACTATAAGAAAATCTCCTCGATTGTTGGAGGGGCAGCACTTCTTAGTTTAATAATCTTTTATTTAATGCAGGCCTTGATTGCTGTAGGCGATGTAGCTTTAGATGAAGAGGGAATAAGGATAGCTGATGTTACTATGCCAGAAAGGGACCTAGAACTCTTAGATGATATTGAAAGACCTGAGGAAGAAGAGCCGCCCCCAGAAACTATGCCACCAGAATTTGACATGACTCCGCCAGCAGACCTAGATAATGCAACACCTAGACCTAAATTTGAATTTAACAGAAAATCAGGTGTTTTTGCTGACGGTTCATATGTTCCAATATTTAAAGTTCCCCCAATTTACCCAAGAAGAGCCCAAGAAAGAGGTATAGAAGGTTGCGTAATGCTTGAGTTTGTTGTTACTAAAGTTGGTTCGGTCAGGGACCCTATAGTGGTGTGGTCTACTCCTAGTGGGATTTTTGATAGAGCTGCTATGAGATCAGCTCTAAAATTTAAATATAAGCCACAAATTAGGGACGGTGAACCTATAGAAGTAAAAGGAGTTTTGAATCAAATAACTTTTATTATCGAAGACCCAAATAAAGGCCCAGATTACGTTCCTGAGGGTTGTGCTTAACAAATAGATTTTGTATAAATAGATTATGAAAATACTATCTAGAACTTTAATTCTCTTTCTTGCAATAGGCTTGGCGCCTATTATTACTGAAAACATTGTGCCAGACTATCTGGGTTTCTCTCTTGAAGCGGCAGACGAAAAGAAGAAGAAAACTAGAAAAAGAGTAAAACTTCCCAGTAAGAAAGCCCAAAAACTATTACAAGCAGTTCAACCTTTAATTGAGGAAGAGATGTGGGCAGAAGCAACGCAAATGCTTTCTGTAGCAGATGCAGATCCAAAATTTACAGAAACTGACAGGGCAAGGTTTCTTTGGTTCTATGGATACATTTATTTCGCTCAAGAAAAATATGACCAAGCAATGAATACTTACAAACAATTACTTCGTTATGAAGAGGTTGATTACAAGCTTGCTAACCAAGCTAGATTTTCTTTAGCTCAATTGTCTTTTATAAAAGAAGATTACAAATCTGCTATAGATTACCTGCTTGAATGGATAGAAAATGAAGAAGAACCCTCATCTCAAGCTTATTCTCTTTTAGCTACTACTTACTATCAATTGTCTAACTTTAAAAAGGCCAAGCAATATATTGAAATTGCTATACAGATGGCAGAAAGCAGGGAAATTCCAGTAACGGTAAAGAATGAAGAAGGAGAAGAAGTAGAAACTGGTGAGATGAAAATGGGCGTTGCTAGAGAAAATGACTATCTACTAAAAATGGCTGTTTACACAGAGCTTAAGCAAGATCTAGATGTATTGCCGATCTATGAGATCTTAGTCCAAAATTATCCGAAAAAGAGATATTGGACTGGACTTGCCAGTTTATATGGCCAGAAAGATAGAGTTTTAGATCAATTAGGTGCCTTAGAGGCAGCACATGAAGATAGGCTTCTCGATAAAGAAAGGGAGTATATAGCTTTAGGTCAGCTTTTATTTATGCATCAAAATCCCTACAAAGCAGCTAAAGCTTTAGAGTATGGTTTTAAGAATGGGTTTGTTAAAGATAAAGAGAAAACATTAAAAGCTTTGGGCCAATACTGGCATGCAGCAAAAGAACTAGAAAAAGCAAAACCAGCTTACGCAAAAGCAGCTAGTCTTTCTGAAGAAGGAGAGCTTTTTATATTCTTGGGCCAAGTCCATTTTGGACTTGATGAATTCTCAGAAGCAGAAAAGGCCATCAGGTCAGGTATTAAAAAAGGGAAGTTAAAAGATGAAGCTAATGCGCACATGCTTTTAGGCCAAGTGCTGTTTGAGTACCAAAAATGGGATGATGCGATTACCTCTTTTAGAACCTGTATAGATGTATCTGAAAAACAGCTTGACGATAAAAAAGAGAAACAAAAGAAGAAGAAAAAGAAAATTCAAGACCAAGCAAGAAAATGGATTACATACACAGAAGGTGAAGAAGAAAGAGTTCAAGCCCTGCAATTAAAGAGAAAAGCTTTAGGCCTGACTTCATCATAATAGCTTCCTATTAAATTCAACAAAGCTGTACTCAATTTCTTTCATCTCGGTTTTAAAACTTTTTCTAGATGTCTCTTCCCATTCACTTTTATCCCATTGAGGAAAAAAAGTATCACCTAATACTTCTAAGTTTATAAAGGTAAGATACATTTTTGTTGAAATTGGCAGGAAGGTTTCGTAAATACTTTGCCCTCCAATCACAAAGATATTCTCTGAAAAATTTAAACCCACCTTGACGGCGCTTTCCATTGAAGAAACTTCTTCAATTCCTTCTAATCCCTTGGGGTTACTAGTCATAACTATATTAAGCCTTTCAGTTAGAGGCTTGCCTATAGATTCAAAAGTTTTTCTTCCCATAATTATTGCTGATCCTAAGGTGGTTTTTTTAAAGTGAATTAAATCTTCTTTAAGCTCCCAAGGAATTTTTCCATTTGCACCAATAACGCCGTTATTAGACAGAGCTGCAATTAAAGATATTCCCACTTAGACTGCCACAGGAGCTGATATATGAGGATGAGCTTCGTATCCTTCTAAAGTAAAGTCATCATAATCAAAATCTAAAATATTGTTCATAGGCTTTTTTATCTTGATTTGAGGTAAGGGGAATGGGTTTCTTTGCAGTTGCTCATCTACCTGATCTAGATGGTTCAAGTATAGATGAGCGTCGCCGAGTGTATGCACGAACTCACCCGGTTTTAGACCAGTAACATTTGCTACCATTAAAACCAGCAGAGCATAAGATGCAATATTAAAAGGGACTCCTAGAAATATGTCGGCACTTCTTTGGTAAAGCTGACAAGATAATTTCCCATCAGCAACGTAAAATTGAAACATTGTATGACAAGGGGGTAGGGCCATTTTATCTATTTGAGCTACATTCCAAGCGCTGACAATTAGTCTTCTTGAATCAGGCTGAGACTTTATTTGACTTATAACATCAGAGATTTGATCAATTGAACTTCCGTCTTGTGAAGACCAAGATCTCCATTGAGATCCGTACACAGGCCCTAATTCACCTCTTTCATCTGCCCATTCATCCCATATGCTTACGCCATGTTTATTTAAGTACTCTATATTAGTTGAGCCTCTAAGAAACCATAAGAGTTCATAGATAATAGATTTTAAGTGTATCCTTTTGGTGGTAATTAAAGGGAACCCTTCCTCTAAATCAAAACGCATTTGATAACCAAATACACTAAGAGTTCCCGTACCAGTTCGATCCTCTTTTTTTGTCCCCTTTTCTCGGACATAACGCATTAAATCAAGATACTGCTTCATCTTTTTTTGAATAATGTTTATAGGAATAAAATAATAACATGAAGCCAATAAGTATCATTGGAAATGAGAGTAATTGGCCTCTAGAGATTGAATTAAATAAATCAAAACCAATGTGTAAATCTGGTTCTCTAAATATTTCTGTTATACACCTTATTGTCCCATATCCTATTAAGAAAATTGAAGAAACAGCCATATGAGGTCTTGGTTTTCTTGAATACCACAACATGAACAAGAACAATATGACGCCTTCGCCTATGGCTTGATATAGCTGTGAGGGATGTCTTAAAAGTCCGCTAGGATCTGAAGGAAATAAAACACCCCAAGGCATATTTGTTTCCCTGCCTAAAAGTTCTGAATTTAGAAAGTTTCCAACCCTTACACATCCAAGTCCAAGAGGAACGAATGGAGCTATAAAGTCCATAATTTCAAAAAATTTTATTTTCCAGAAATTACTTAATAAAGAGCACGAAACCAATACACCAATTAAACCTCCATGAAATGACATTCCGCCCTCCCAGAAATAAAACAAAGATAGAGGTTGTAGGGCTATTTGATCTATATTATAAAAAAACATATAACCTAAACGGCCTCCAATTACAGCACCAAGCAGTCCATAAAACATTAAGCTCTCAAGTTGCTCCTTAGAAAATTTAATTAAGTTCCTATAGGCAAAAAAGTAAATGAGACCAAATGCGGTCAACCAGGTAATCCCATACCATCTAATTGAAAGAGGTCCAATGCTAAAAGCAATAGGATCTATTGCAGGAAGGATCATTAAGGCTGCCTTATTTTTTCAATCATAGAAGAGACTTCTTTGGGGGGAGGCTTAGTTAAAAAGGAGACAGAAAGAGAAGTTACAACATTTAATAACATCCCTATAAATCCTATTCCTTCGGGTGATATAGAAAAAAACCAATTATCAGGTGTATTGAATTCAGGAAAAAGAAACTTGAAGTAAATGATATAGCTGGAAGTGAAAATTAATCCTATTAACATCCCAGCTATTGCACCTTCTTTGTTAAGGCGTTTTGAAAAGATCCCCAACAACAAAACAGGAAATAAAGTAGAAGCTGCTAATCCAAAAGCAAAGGCAACCACCTGAGCAACAAAAGCTGGAGGGTATATTCCAAATAATCCTGCTATTCCAATAGCAAAAGCAGTAGCTAATCTGCTATATAACAGTTCCTGCTTTTCATTAATTTTTGGCATAAAAGTTTTTTTGAGCAAGTCATGAGAAATAGCAGAAGAAATAGTAATAAGTAATCCTGCAGCAGTAGAAAGTGCTGCTGCTACCCCACCTGCCGCTACTAATGCTACAATCCAAAAAGGAAGTTTAGCTATTTCTGGATTAGCTAAGACTATAATATCTCTGTCTATATAGACTTCATTTTCATTAGAAAGGTTTGGTTCATTTGAAACTAATCGCTGGCCTGAGTCACCAAGTCCATCAACATAAATAGGCTTAACACCTTCTAAAGCATCACCTGAGGAGTATCTAATTACGCCATCTGAGTTTTTATCTTTCCAGGCTATCAAGCCAATATTTTCCCAATTCTGGAACCAATCAGGAGAGTCAGAATATTTAGTATCTTGTATAGAGTCTATTAGGTTCATTCTTGCGAAAGCAGAAACCGCAGGAGCTGTTGTGTACAGAAGAGCTATGAAAATTAAAGCGTAACCAGCAGATTTCCTTGCAGCGCTGAAACTCGGAACTGTAAAGAATCTAACAATAACATGAGGTAGGCCTGCTGTTCCAAGCATTAAAGCGGCCGTTATACAGAAAACATCTATTTTACTCTTAGTATTCTCTGTATATGCAGAGAAGCCTAAATCTGAAGTGACTTTATCTAGTTTATCTAATAGGAATTCAGGACTTCCAGCTACTGTACTTCCAAAACCCAATTGAGGTATAGGGTTATTAGTCATTATTATCGAGATGTATATAGCAGGAACAAGGTAGGCAAATATCAGCACAGTATATTGAGCTACCTGAGTATAAGTTATTCCCTTCATGCCCCCCCAAACAGCGTAGATAAAAACAATTCCCATACCTATAACAACACCTAAATTGATGTCTACTTCTAAGAATCTAGAAAAGACTATACCCACTCCCCTCATCTGGCCTGCGATATATGTAAAAGAAATAAATATCAGGCATAAAACAGCAACTACCCTAGCTGTATTAGAGTAATATCTGTCGCCGATAAAATCAGGAACTGTAAATTGACCAAACTTTCTAAGATACGGAGCTAAAAGCAGGGCAAGCAAGACATATCCGCCAGTCCAACCCATCAAGTAAACAGACCCATCCTTACCAAGAAAAGCTATTAATCCAGCCATTGATAAAAAAGAGGCAGCAGACATCCAGTCAGCAGCTGTAGCCATACCGTTTATTAAAGGATTGACTCCCTTACCCGCTACATAAAAGTCTGAAGTTGATTGAGCTCTAGATTTAAAAGCAATAAATATGTATACGGCAAAACTAATGCCCACCATAAGAAAGGTCCATTCTTGTACAGTCATTTGAAACCTTTCTCTTCTTTGTTCTCTGAAACTCTCTTATCAAGCCTATTCATTAAATAAACATATACGAAGATAATTATAATGAATACGTAGATGCTACCTTGTTGTGCAAACCAGAATCCTAATTTAAATCCACCTATCCTAAACTGATCAAGCCAGTCAGATAGAAGAATTCCAAAACCAAAAGATACAACAAACCAGACTGCCAAAAGGCAACTTAGAATCTTTAGGTTAGTTTTCCAGTAATAATTCATTTACTAAATTTTATCTCAGTAGAAGGTTAAGTCCCATGATGATTAATAAAATAGCAAAACTTAATCTAAGCCTTTTCTGTTTAATTCTATGTGCAGCCCTAACTCCTATAATCGCACTCCAAGCACTTGCTAAGCCCACTATAATAGCCCCTGGTAAATAAACATAACCAATAGCAAGCTCAGGTAGGTTGGAGGTATTCGAACCTACTACCATGTAAGCAATAGATCCTGACAAGGCAATAGGAATGCCGCAAGCAGCGGAGGAGCCAATGGCTTTAGTCATAATTAACCCCCTGTGGTAGAAATATGGTACAGAAAAGACTCCTCCTCCTATCCCGAATATTCCTGAGAGCCATCCTATCCCACTTCCCATAACTAGTGGCCCTAAAATATTAGTTTTGGGATTCTGTGAAGGAGGAGGAAATTCAAATATCATTTGAAATGAGATAAGTATTAAGAAAATAGCTACAAGAATCTGTAGAGTAGAACTAGGAATGTAGCTTGCTGTTATAGCTCCTAAAGTTGCACCTAAACAGATACTTGGAGCAATTAATTTTAATAGTTTCCACATAACAGCATTACGTTTATTGTGAGAATAGGTTGATGCAATAGAGCTAAAGACTATAACCCCCAAAGAAGTCCCTAAAACTGTATGAGCTAGGGCCTCATCCGGTATTCCTACTATATTCTTAAAAATTGAAAAGAAGACAGGAATAATAATTATCCCCCCACCGATGCCAAAAAGACCAGCTAAAATACCAGAAAATATTCCTAGTAAAAGGTATAAAAAAATTTCTATCACAAAAGATCTTCTATTATCTCTTATTGATTAAAGAATAAGAAATATAAATTGTTTTAAATTATGTATCTTTAGAAATAGTATTGTAGGTGCTACAAAGGTTATTTAAGGCTTTTCTATATGCTTCTCTTTTGAAGCTAATGCAAGCACTAAGAGGGTACCAGTAGTTTACCCAAGCCCATTTATCAAATTCTATTGGTCCATTTGCTGAAAGATTTATTCTTTCTTCAGAAGAAATTAGTTTTGCTAAAAACCATTTCTGCCTTTGTCCTTTATATATTTTTTTCCTAAAAAAACCTCTTCTTTTATCTTCGGGCACATCGTATTTATACCATTCCTTTGTCTCTTTTATTATTTGGATATCTCCTTCTCCCAATCCTACTTCTTCATTAGTTTCTCTCATAACTGCTTCTAAGGGTGACTCTTTTTCATCTATACCTCCTTGTGGGAATTGCCACCCATTTTTCTCTTTCCTTCTACACCATAAAACTCGGCCTGCTTTATTTACAATAATTATAGCCACACAGGGACGATATATAGCTTGCTCAATCAATTATTAAAACCTCTAATATAATTCTCAGTCAAAGATTATAATAGAGATCCCTATCAGAATTACTAAATGGCTTTAGTTTTATTTGACCTTGATCACACTTTACTTTCTGGAGATTCAGAAGCTGCTTGGGTTAATTACCTAAGAGAAAAGGACTTCGTAGATAATAAATTCTTGGAAAGGAAAAGAGAATATGATGTAAGTTATAGAAAAGGAGAATTTGATGTAACCTCTTATTCAACATTTCTTCTTGGAACTATTAAGGGTAGAACTTTAGAAGAAATTGAAATCTTAACAAAACCATTTGCTGAGGAATTAGTAAAAAAATACAGTGACTCACTTACTAGGAAGCTAATAGATTTACATAAACTGGATATTTGCTTGATAACTTCGGGCTCTCTCTCTTTCTTGGTTAAAGAGATATCTAATCTTCTAGAAATAAAAAAATACTTTGGAACAGAAGTTGAAGTTAAAGAAGGAAAATATACAGGATCTCTTAAGGGCATGCCTAACTTCTCTCACGAGAAGGTAAGGAGAGTAAGAGAATGGATTTCTTTAAGCAAGCTATCAATTGGTGCAGAAATTTTTTCATACTCAGACTCTATCCTTGATTTACCAATGCTGGAATTTGCGGACCATCCTATTCTTGTAGAACCAGATAAAAAATTAAGTACTATAGGTGAAGAAAGGCAATGGAAGAAACTTAAGAGATTTAATTAAGTTCCTCCATTGAGGGACAACTACAAACTAGATTTCTATCTCCATAGACATTATCTATTCTTCCAACAGGGCACCAATATTTATTCTCTCTTAATGAGCTTAAGGGGTAGGCTGCTTCTTCCCTAGAATATCCATGCTTCCAATTATCTTCTGTTAAATGTTCAGCACAATGAGGGGCATTCTTGAGCATGTTGTCCTTCTTATCTAAAGTACCTTTTTCTATCCTTTTAATTTCTTTTCGTATTTCTATCATTGCATCACAAAACCTATCCAATTCTAATTTAGATTCACTTTCAGTAGGTTCTATCATTAGAGTACCAGCTACTGGCCATGACATTGTTGGTGCATGGAAACCGTAATCAATAAGTCTTTTAGCTATATCCTCTACTTCTATGCCAGCGCTTTCTTTTAATCCCCTTACATCGACTATGCATTCATGTGCAACAAGGCCCCTGTCTCCTTTGTAAAGAATTTCATAATGATTTTTTAGTCTAAAAGCTATGTAATTTGCGCTGAGTATAGCTGCTTCAGTAGCTTTTCTGAGACCTATGCCTCCCATCATCTTAATGTACATCCAGCTTATGGGAAGAATGCTTGCACTGCCCCATTCTGTAGCACTTACAGGACCCACTAAGGACTCTGAATCATTCCCTGGTAGAAAATCCTTTAAATGCTTTGACACCCCTATAGGTCCTACTCCTGGCCCTCCACCACCATGTGGTATACAAAAGGTTTTATGAAGGTTTAAGTGAGACACGTCCCCACCAAATTTTCCTGGATAACATAAACCTATCATTGCATTTAAGTTTGCTCCATCTATGTAGACTTGTCCTCGATGGCTATGCACTATCTTACATACTTCCTTAATCTTAGATTCAAACACTCCATGTGTAGAAGGATAGGTAATCATAATTGAGGACAAATTCTCTGAATTTTCTTTTGCTTTAATAGATAGATCGTGTAAATCAATATTTCCATCTCTATCACATTTAACAGGAACCACCTCCATTCCTACCATTTGAGCAGATGCAGGATTAGTGCCATGAGCAGACATAGGAATTAAACAGATATTTCTATGTTTATCCCCATTTCTCTTATGAAAGGCATCAATAGCAAGAAGGCCTGCATATTCGCCCTGAGAACCAGCATTTGGTTGAAGAGAAATTTTTTTATAACCAGTAATAGCTTCTAATTGATTTTCTAGTTCTTCTATCAACTCTTTATAGCCAGTGACTTGGTTTTCTGGTGCAAACGGGTGAATAGAAGAAAATTCAGGCCAACTAACTGGTAGCATTTCAGATGTAGCATTTAATTTCATGGTACAAGACCCTAAGGGAATCATTGCCCTATCAAGAGCAATATCTTTCTCATAAAGCCTTTTAATATATCTCATCATTTCTGTTTCAGAATGGTAGGTATTAAAAACCGGATGCTGCATATACTCAGTTTTTCTAAATAAATCTTGGCTTATAGAACTTGATAAATCACCTTCATCATTTTTTTCCAATGAGAATATAGAAAAAATATCATTTAAAACTTTTTCAGTTACAGTTTCATCTAAAGATATAGATAAACTTTCTTGGTTCTTTTTTAAATTTATTTCCTTATCTAATGCTTTCTTAAAGTATTCTTTTGTTTTATCCCCTGTTTTTACAACAACCGTATCGAAAAACTCATTTGAGCCTACTTTAAATCCTTTATTCTTAAGAGCAGAAGAAAGCCTTGAAGCCTTTCTATTAACCTCTTCTGCTATTGACCTTAATCCTTCTGGTCCATGATATACCGCATAGAATCCAGCAATAATTGCTAAAAGGGCTTGTGCAGTGCAAATATTGCTAGTAGCTTTTTCTCGTCTGATATGCTGTTCTCTTGTCTGCAAAGCAAGCCTATAGGCAACTTTTCCATGCCGATCAACAGAAGCCCCAACTAACCTTCCAGGCAAAAATCTTTTCAATTCTTTTTTAACAGACATAAATGCAGCATGGGGTCCACCAAAGCCCATTGGAACACCAAACCTTTGAGAGGAGCCTACTGATATATCTGCACCCATTTCATTTGGAGTCTTTATTAAACAAAGCGCTAAAAGATCAGAAGCAATAATAGTAATTGAGCCTTTATTTTTTAAGGCTTTAATTTCATTAGAAAAGTCCCTTATACGTCCTTCAGTATTAGGATTTTGGAAGATAGCTCCAAAATATTCTTCATTTATACATTTATCCGGGGAGCCTATAACTACATTAATATTTAATGGTTTAGCTCTAGTTTTAATTACATTAATAGTTTGTTGAAAACACTTTTCATCAACAAAAAACTTATCTGATTGAGATTTTGAGACCCTTCTTGCTAAAGTCATAGCCTCTGCAGCAGCAGTTGCTTCATCCAATAATGAAGCATTAGATATTTCAAGGCCCGTTAAGTCACTGACCATGGTTTGGAAGTTTATTAAGGCCTCTAATCTGCCTTGGGATATTTCTGACTGATACGGAGTGTAGGATGTATACCATCCAGGATTTTCAAAAACATTTCTTAAAATTACTTTTGGAGTAAAGGTATTGTAGTAACCTTGACCTATAAAGGATCTAAATATTTTATTTTTAGAAGCCATTACTTTAAGGCGTTCTAAGGCTTCCTCTTCAGATAAGGCATTTTCTAGCTCTAACTTAGAATTATCTAAAATATCCTCAGGAATAATGTCTTTAATGAATGAGCTCATATCTGAATAGCCCAGAGTTTGTAAAACTAGTTTTTGATGATTAACTTCTAAACCTATATGCCTTGAAGAGAACAGGTCATGACCTGAAGCAGAATCTAGAGATTTATTTTTTTTGTCTTTTGTCATTCATTAATCTTCGCAAATCTCTGCATATTGATCGGAACTAAGCAAGTTTTCAGTTTCAGAATCATCTGATATTCCTATTTTAAAAAACCACCCTTCGTCATAAGGGGAAGTATTTATAATTTCAGGAGAATCTTCAATTAAGCTGTTAACTTTAATTACTTTACCGCTTAAGGGAGAGTAAATTTCGGAGGCAGCTTTTACTGATTCTACCAAAGCAGCTTCATCTCCTTGGTTCAGTTCTGCACCTATTTCTGGTAGTTCTATAAATACTATATCGCCTAGTTGATCTTGTGCATGGTCACTAATACCTACCGTTGCTGTCCCATCATCTTCCAGCTTGACCCACTCATGGGTGGATAGGAATTTACAATTTTCAGGTATATCACTCATCAATTTATCCTTTTTTGAATATTATAGTTCCTTCTTTTACAAATTTAGGGCTTCCAATTAAAGCTTTTATTTCTTTGCCCCTAACATTAGTTAAACACTTTTTCAGATTAGAAATAGGTATTCTAGCTAAAGCTATGGATTTTTTCAGCGTTGGAGAGTATGTGCCACTAGTAACAACCCCCTTCATCAGAGAATTGCCCTCGAAAAAAATTTCTTGATTAGATCTAACTATACATTTGTCTTCGAAAACCAATCCTTTTAAAACATGAAAATTCTCTTTAGATCTACTTAAATAGGAATCTTTACCAATGAAATCTCTTTCTTCATCATTTAAGCAAACTGTCCAAGCCATATTAGATTCAAGAGGAGAGATTGTTTCATCCATCTCAAATCCATATAGGTTCATTCCTGCTTCAAGCCTTAGTGTATCTCTAGCTGCTAGCCCTATAGGACTTACACCCGCAAGCAAAGCTTTTTTCCATAAATACTCTGCATCTTCATGAGTGGTTATAATTTCTACTCCTCTTTCGCCCGTATATCCTGTTGTAGTTATTAGTCGTTGGTCAAAGTAGACCCCTTGAAAAGGGGAGAGCGTTCTAACTTTATCTATTAAATCAAGGGGCAATATTTCAGTTAGGATTTTAAAAGTTTTGGGTCCTTGGAAGGCTAGCATAGATAAATCTTTTCTTTCTCTTAAAGAAACTTTTAAGTTATTTAAATGAGATCTCATCCAACTCAAAACTGTTTCTCTCGTAGCACAATTGACCACTAACCTATAGCCATCTTCCATTCTGTAAACTAATAGGTCGTCAATAACTCCTCCAGTTTGATTTAAAAATACTGAGAGAAGGGCATCAAAGTTTTTTTCTAGTTTATTAATATCATTAGCGAGCAGTAAACGTAAATACTCCCTGGAGTCTACTCCTAGTAGGTCAATAATGGTCATATGAGATATATCAAACATTCCGTAAGAGTTTCTAACTAATTCATGTTCTTTTAGTTGAGAGCCGTAATGGAGGGGCATTTCCCATCCATGGAAATCTACCATTTTTCCAGAAGTATTTAAGTGTGTACTATGTAGTGCTGTTTTTTTCAATTGCCACCTAAAAAAGATATTTTACTGTTAATTTTATTTTTTGTTATCTCTTATCCACCTTTAATGTGGATAAATCTGTTAACTATTTTATAAAATATAGATAAAGGCTACATATCTTAAATTGGTTAAAAAATAGTCAAATACTTGAAGCTGTATTGAAAAGGTTACCAATGATATTATCTATATAAGGTATATTTTTACCTAATTCAAAAAAATGAATCACAATCTATCTATTCATGAAGTAGAGCAGCTCTACGAAAAAATAAAGTCAAAGAACTTCTCTTTGGACCTAACGAGGGGCAAACCTTCTTCAGAGCAATTAGATTTATCAAGAAAGTTGGATCAATCCTTAAAAGACCAACATACTCATGAAGGAATAGACACTAGAAATTATGGAGAAGTTCTGGGTTTAGGAGACATGAGGCAGCTTGGTGCAGAAATGTTGGGGTGCAGAAAAGAGATGGTTATTGCAGGCGGGAACAGCAGTTTAACTTTAATGGCAAATTACTTATCTAGTCTTTTTTTTCATGGTTCTGGAGGAGGCCCTTGGTCAACAAAAGTCAGAAATTCATTTCTTTGCCCAGTTCCTGGCTATGATAGACATTTTAAGTTGAGCGAAGAGTTTTCGATTAACATGATCCCTGTTGACCTAACAGGAAGAGGGCCTGATATAAAATTAATGAAATCTATAGCTTTAGATGACCCATCTCTAAAGGGGATTTGGTGTGTACCCAAACATTCTAATCCTACCGGAGAAACTTATGACCTTGATTCAATTGAAGCTATCTTAGATTTAGCAGAGTCTAACAAAGAATTTAGAATTTTTTGGGATAATGCTTATGCTGTGCATGATTTCAAAAAATCTTTAGATCTGCCAAATATATTTGATTTAGCACAAAAGAGAGGCTTAGAAGATTGTGTAATCGCCTTTGCTTCAACTTCAAAGATTACTTATGCAGGTTCGGGAGTAGGGTTTATAGCAATGAGCAATGCAAATCAACAGAGGTTCCTCAAGCATTACTCTTCTATGGTTATTGGACCAGACAAAATTAACCAGTTAAGACATATAAACTTCTTTAAAGATGTAGTTGGACTAAATGATTTCATGGAACTGCATGCAGAAATAGTAAGACCTAAGTTTCAGGCTGTAGAAAACTGGCTTTCTAAACAAAATTTTGGATCGTGGACAAAACCAACTGGAGGTTACTTTGTAACCTATAAAAGCAAACCAGGTTTAGCTAAAGAGATTATTAGATTAGCTGATTTAGCAGGATTAAAACTTACACCTGCTGGGGCCACTTTCCCTTATGGAGTAGACCCTAAAGATGAAATTATTAGAATAGCACCAACAGCATGTAGTACTGAGGAGCTTGAAAAGGCGATGGAAATTTTTAATATCTGCGTTGCTCTTGCAACTTTAAAAGAGGGAAGCTAGTTCTTAGTTGTATTTAATATATTGTAAGAATCCCCATTAAATTCCCCAAAGAAAATTGGTACATCTGGGTGCTCTATAGGCGCATTGCTATTATCAATTTGCAGATTCTGCTGGGACACATAAGCTGAATAAAAAACATGATCATTTTCAGCAAAAACATGATAGAAGGGCTGTTCTTTTTTAGGTCTAATCTCAGCCGGGATAGATTGATACCATTCTTCAGTGTTATTAAACTCGGGGTCTACATCATAAATCACACCCCTGAAATCTAGATACTTATGTTTAACAACTTGTCCAATTGAGTACTGGGTTTCAACGATTTCTTTCATGTTATTAAGTTTTTTAAGTCTACTGATTGGTCGCAAAGTATATCTGAACTTATTTTTAATTTATTTGCAACAAGCTTTTTAGAAACTAAAAAGTCTTTTGAATTATTGACAGAATCTACAGCTATGAGTTCGTTATTTTTTAGATAGAAAACCATAAAAGATTTTTCGTCTATAGAGCCTCTAATTAATGTTCTATCATGGTTTCCTGAGATGCCAACAATTTGTAATTTATGTTCATATTGATCTGACCAAAACCAAGGTACTTGATCATAAATATGCTTTTCTCCCATTAAGTTCAAGGCTACAGTTTTAGCTTGCTCTAAAGCATTGTGAACCGATTCGAGTCTTAGTCGTTTACTTAAAGATGGATTGGGATGATTTGTGCAATCTCCACAAGCATATATATCTTTATCTTGTGTCTGGCCATGCTCATTAACAACTATCCCATTATTGCATTCTAAGTTACAAGATTCAGCTATCTCCTGATTTGGTAAAATACCGGCTCCAATAATAACTCCATCTGCTTTCAAGGAATCACCATTAGAGCATATTACTTTTTCAACACTCTCTTTGCCTTCAAATTTAACCAGAGCAGAATTTAAAATAATTTTTACTCCTTTGGAAGTGTGTACATTATAAAAATATTCTGAAATTATAGGGTCAACAGTTCTATTCATCACACGGTCAGCCATTTCTATAACAGTAACGTCTAAGCCTTTTTCTACAGCTACAGCAGCTACTTCTAAACCAATATAACCAGCCCCTACGATTACTAACTTTTTACCTGACTTAAGAAATCTCTTTATCGCATTTGCGTCATCTAGGGTTCTCAGGTAGTTGATATTTTTTAGCTCAGATCCTTCAACTTCTATTCTTCTTACTCTGCTTCCAGTAGCCAAAATTAATTTCTTATATTTTATATTTTCACCATTTTCTAAAACCACAGTATTTTTCTCTCTATTAATAGATGTAGCTTTTGTAGATTTAATTACCTTAATTTTTTCTTTAATAAAAAATTCTTCTGGCTTCATAAAAACTCTCTCTATTGGGGCTTCGTCTGAAAGATAGTCTTTAGAAAGAGGGGGTCGTTGGTAGGGCAAATGACTCTCTTCTCCTATAATAGTTATAGGATTATTCAAACCTCCTTTCCTGAGGGCTATTATGCATTGAGCTGCAGATTGGCCAGCTCCAACAATAACTATTTCATTCATAATAGAAAATACTCGATTATTATCCTAAATAGAAATAAAGTTTACATTTTATTTCCAATAAGTGAGGACTAAATGATAGGAATAATTGCGACCATGAAAATTAAGGAAGGTACAAATGAAGCTTTTGAAGAAGTGGCTTCAAGATTACAAAGTGCTGTTACTGAAAATGAACCCGGTGTTGTTTATTACGATTGGTATAAAGGTGGAGACGATACAACCTATGTAGTTTTGGAACGCTATGAATCTCAGGATGCCTTAGATGCTCATGGTCAAACAGATCATATGAAGAGCATTGGTGGAGAAATGGGTCAATATATGGCTGGACGTCCTGAAGTTACCATCCTAAAGAGCATCTAGTTAAGACAAGTGAGGTAAGGAAAGGAATTCTCTCGACTTCATTTCTTCAAGTCTGCTAAGAGCTCTTTCAATGGGTTTCAACAACTTAGACCCTGAATAGATCTCTTTTATATTTTTTTCTGAAGAAATTATAAGATTAACTTTTCTTTCATAACATTCGTCGATAAGAGCGATAAATCTTCTTGTCTCATTTTCCTTTGACTCTGTAAGAAGTGGTATGTCAGATATCAAAAGGGTATGGAATTCCTTACTAATTTCTATGTAGTCTTTTGAGCTTCTTGGACCTTCACAAATTTCATTAAAATAAAACCAAGCTACACCTTGAGAGATTTTCTTGGTATTAATATTTCTACCTAAAATTTCTATGGTTTGAGCAAGCTTGATTTCACCTTGAGCAAGCGAATTAAAGTGCTTCGATAGTATTTCATCGGTTTCTTTAGATCCTGAGATAAGTTGAATTTTTTCTTGTTCAAGATTTCTTAATCTATAATCTTGAGAGGTTTTTAGTTCATAGATCTGGCAGTGTTTTTTTATAGATTCAATAGCAGGATAAAATCTATCTCTATGGAGACCACCTTCATATAAAAATTTAGGGTGTATATTAGAAGTAGCTACTAGTGGTATTCCTACTTCAAACAATCTATCTAAAAATCTAGCCAACATCATTGCATCGCCAATATCCTCCACAAAGAACTCATCAAAACATAAGACATCAGCCTTTCTTGCTAGTTTTTCAACTATCCTTTTAATTGGGTCTTCTTGTCTTGTCATACGATTCATATCGTTATGAAGGTTTTGCATAAATCTGTGGAAGTGAAGTCTCACTTTGTTTGAAGTTTCTAAACTTTGGAAAAAAATATCCATGAGTTGGGTTTTACCAGAACCGACTGACCCATATATGTATAGTCCATCAAGGGGTTTTTTAGTAAACCACGATCTAGATCTAATAGTAACTTTTTCTTGTAGACGGTCTAATTCAACCAGTAATTTCTTTTGGGCAGAATCATCTATTAATTTTTTATTAGAAACCAAATCTTCATGTATTTGTGAAGGTTTCAAAGAAATTCCTATTTTTACTTAGATTTAGTTTTCAGGGTTTTTAGTAAAGCTGTGCAGAGTATCGTCTACGGGAGACCAAGGTCTTGCACTAGAGCTCCAGAAATTAGAATCTATTTTTAGCCAAGAGGAATCATCTAAGCTTCCTGCTTTTATTAATCTTAAGCCTTCTACTTCCTCTATTAAACTTAATAAAGGGGAACCGCACTTCTCACAGAAACCTCTACTAATGTGGCTTCCATCAGTACCGGTAACTCTATAAAACTTTAATTCTCCTTTAATCTCTATGGCTTCTTCAGGAACCATAATAATTGTAGCTTTACCTGAACCTGTTGATTTTTGACAGTCTGTACAATGACAATGGCTTGCAGATATTACTGAAGACTCACTAAAGCTATAACTTATGTCTCCACATAAGCAGCTACCCGTTTTTTTTTCTTCATTCATCGTTTTTCTTTAATTTTTTTTTACCCATTGGAAGTAGAGAAGGAGTAGTTTGTTTATAAATCTGATAATCAGGATCTTCACCCCATTTTTTATCAGCTCTTCTCTCCAACATACTAATTCCACTAATTCTTGTTAAAAGAATATAAACGAAAATGGGAGAAATTAAAGTAAGAAGTTGCCATCCATCCAGTACTGGGAAAGCTATAAGCGTAATTCCTAACCATAAACTAATTTCTCCATAGTAGTTAGGATGTCTAGAAAACCTCCAAAGTCCTTCATCAATAAACTTACCTTCATTTTCTTTTTGGGATTTAAATTTTGTCTTTTGGTTATCCGCAACAACTTCGACAATAAAGCCTTTAAGCCAAAGAATTACTCCAATTAATGCAAACCACCCTAGAGGCACAACTTTAGATGATGTCATGGCCGCTAATCCAGCCGCCATGGTAATAAAGACCCAAAGCCCCCCAAGGGTCCAGGTAAATAAGTACCACAAAAACTTGGTTTTCATTACTGTAAACCTGTTGTCTTTGCCCTCTCTTTTAACCCTAGAAAAAAGAAAATATCCTAGTCTTAAAGCCCAAATTATAATGAATACTCCAATTAAGATTGACCTTATATCTAATTCACCTAAGGCTAATAAAGCAAAAAGAACTATCGATATGTAAGAAGCAGAACCTGTTAAGTCAAAGTAATGTTCCGTTTGGTAAATATAAGAGGGTATAAAAATTATCCAATGAAGCAAAAACCCTATAGACGCAGCAATTGCAAAAGAGGGGATCCCATAGTAAGAAATAGACCCCATACTTCCTGCAGCAGCAATAGAAACTCCTATAACAAGGCAGGTTAAAATAGATAAAATTGAGGCTTTGTTGCTCATTTGATTCTCCCTCTATTAATTTAAGTAAGGTATTGTATTGTATAAATGTAAAGATTAAGACTTTTATGGATCTAAAAAAATATATTAATTCGATTAAAGATTGGCCTAAAGAAGGCATCAACTTTAAGGATATTTCTCCTATTTTAGCTAACCCAAAAGTTTTTAGAGAGAGCATTAAGAAGATGTGTAATCTAATTAATGAAAGACCTCAGATGATTGCCGGAGTTGATGCTAGAGGTTTTATCTTTGCTTCCGCAATGGCTGAGAGCTTAAATACTGGAATGTTGATGCTAAGAAAAAAAGGAAAACTACCACCTCCTAAAATAGATATTAAATATGAACTTGAATATGGTTCAGACATATTAGAAATTAAGGAAGCCCAAATCAAAGGCACAGAAATAATTTTAGTTGATGATATCCTTGCTACTGGCGGAACCATATCCTCAGCTTGTAACTTATGTATCAAAGCAGGTTATAAAGTAAACCAAGCTCTGGTGTTCATTGATTTAGTTAGTGCTCATACTGAAAGATTAACTTTATCTAATGGCATTAAAGTTGAAAGCTTGATTCAGCTAGATTGACTTATCAATAAGAAATTCAGAAAAGGCTTTTCCTGCTTTCTTTACGTTTTCAGTAAAATCTTTTGCAGCACTTTGGTCAGCATAATCTGAAATGTATTTGAAGCAGGTAAAGGGGACAGATTCTTGATAACAGACTTTAGCTATAGCATATGCTTCCATGTCAACGACATCAGCTTCTAAACCAACGTTTGATTCGACAAAAGAGTCTCCAGTAGCACAAATTAAGTTCAAATTTATAGTGTTTATAGGATGGTCTGCTATCTCTATAATCTTAGGTGGATCTTCTTCAAAAGGAGTTTTCCCTAACTCAACTCCCAAAGGCCTTGAATCCATGTCTCGCTGAATAAAAAGTTTACAATCAACCAATCCAGAGATATTGGGATTCAAGCATCCTGCAGTGCCGAAATTTATAATTAAGTCAGGCTTTTTTTCTTTAATTGCTCTTAAGGTTGATAAGGCAGCGTTAACCTTTCCAACTCCTGTATGTTGAATCTCATATTCAGTTTTTAAAGAATATGTTTCTTCCTTAATTGCAGATAATATGATCGCTCTCATGAAGTAGTAAGTACAATCTTATGATTATACAAGGCGGAATTTAATTTGTTTTAAAAGAGAAGGAAAGGTTATGTTAGAAATAAATTTATTTAATACAGCACAAATCTTAGATCAAGGCATCTCAATCTTAGGTACTTTTTTACTAACTAGCTTAAGTGCCAAAATGCGAATGTATGGATTTGTAGCTTTTTTGTTAGTAAATATCCCAGCTATATATCTATTAGTTGTAACCGAACTGTGGTGGATATTGGCCGTAACTCCACTGTGGTTATATTTAAACTACAGAGGTTTTATGAATAATTATAGAGAACAGAAAGCTATATCTTAGCCAGGCTAAACAAAAATATTAATATTCTCTTTAACTACTTTTTCTAAATACGGAGAGGGCGTAAATTCAGGGCCAAGCTCTTTTTCCATTTTCTTTAACCAATCCAGAATCTTATCAAACCCAATGAGACTGCCGTAAAACATAGGTCCACCTTCATAGATTGGCCAGCCATAACCATTAATCCAAACTATATCTATATCGCTAGCCCGTATAGCCATACCTTCATCTAATATTTTGAATCCTTCATTAATCATAGGGTATAGACATCTTTCTAATATTTCTTCTTTGCTAATGTCTCTTAAGCGTATCTGCCTAGCCTCTGCAAAGTCCCTAATAATAGATTCGACCTCTGGATCAGGCGATTTAACCCTATTCTCATCATATAAATAAAAACCTTTCCCAGATTTTTGTCCTAGACGGCCTGCTTCGCAAAGAACATCTCTTAGGGTTTCGCCCTTTGAAGTTTCTTTACTCCACCCAATATCAAGTCCAGCCAGGTCCGACATGGCAAAAGGGCCCATAGGAAATCCGAAATCAAAGAGAGCATCATCTATATCCCAAGGTAAGGCACCTTCGAGTATTAATTTATTAGCCTCTCTTTGCCTCTGTGCAAGAATTCGATTACCTACAAATCCAGGACAAACGCCTACAACTGCAGCTATCTTGCCTATCCTTTTCGCAATTGACATAGAACTGGCAACGACTGATTTAGAAGTTTTTTCTCCTCTTACAATTTCTAATAGTCTCATGACATTAGCGGGGCTAAAGAAATGAAGCCCTATAACATCTTCTGGTCTTTTTGTTTCCGCAGCTATCTCATTCACATTAAGAGCGGAAGTGTTAGATGCAAGAATAGCTCCTGATTTAGCTATGCCATCAAGTTTATTGAATATTTCTTTCTTTAAACTCATGTTTTCAAAAACTGCTTCGATAATAAGATCTTGTGTATCTAGTGCTTCAATAGATAACTCTCCAGAGATTAGCCCCATTCTTGTTTCCACATCTTCCATAGAGATCCTTCCCTTATTTGCTGTATTCTCGTAATTTTTTCTAATAATCTCCAAGCCCTTATCTAACCTCTCTTGATTCTGTTCAACTATTGTTACTGGGATACCTGCATTTGCAAAATTCATTGATATACCACCACCCATAGTTCCGGCTCCAATGACTCCGACAGAATTTATCTCTCTCATTTCAGTTTCTCGAGGAATATCAGGTATTTTATTTACTTGCCTTTCAGAGAAAAACACATACCTTTGAGCTGCTGACTGAGTTCCTGTAATAAGTTTAGTAAAAAGATCCCGCTCAACTTTTAAACCTTCATCAAAAGGCTTGTTAACAGCTGCCTCAATGCATTGAATATTATATTCGGGCGCTAAAAACCCTCTGGTTCTTCTAGCAATCGACTTCCTAAAGTCTGTAAATAATCCTTCATTGCCTTTGTCTGCCTTAATGTTTTCTTCATTATCTCTGACTTTAACAAGAGGCCTGCTTTCTTCAACTATCGTTGTTGCAAATTTAATAGCATCCGCTAAAAGAGTATCTTCATTAGCCAATTCATCAATTAATCCTATTTCTAGACATTGTTTTGCAGGAACGTGCTGTCCAGAAGTAACCATCTCTAGAGCTTTTTGGGCACCTACTATTCTAGGAAGGCGCTGCGTTCCTCCGGCACCAGGAAGTAAACCAAGATTTACCTCAGGTAGACCGCACCTAGCAGAAGGAATGGCAATGCGATAGTGACAAGTTAAAGCTACTTCTAAACCTCCACCTAAAGCAGTTCCATGAATTGCTGAGATAACAGGCTTAGGAGAGTCTTCTATCATATCTTGGACTTCAAAGAGTGAAGGGCCTTTTGGAGCCTGCCCAAATTCTGTTATATCGGCACCTGCAATAAATGTTCTACCTTCGCAGATTAGGACAATCGCCTTAGCATTATCATCTTCTATAGCTTGCTTAACACCTAAATGTAAACCTTCTCTTACATTAGCGGAGAGCGCATTAACAGGAGGCGAGTCTAATGTTATTACTGCTATATTTGATTCTACTTCTAAACTAGTTACTTCATTGATTACTGACATTCCTCTACTCCGTTTTTTTAATTATCTTCAAATTACTTTAGCTTATGATTGGGCTAAATAAAATATGAAAAGAAAATATTTACTCTAAAGTATGACTTCATCTCCTCTCTTAAAAAGAATTTTAGGACTATTCTCTAAAAAATAATCTTTTTGTTTTGAGTCAATAAATAATATTTTTCTAATAAGACCTTCTAATAAAAAGGGATTAGTGCCAGTAGCCATAAGTTTTTTTGCCCCCAATAAAGTAGTAACCTCTATAGCTTTCTCTAAATTCATTGAAAGTTTCAAAATTCCAAATAACTTAACTGATTCAACAGTAATTAGGGCAACATTACATGTCTTGTTAAGTCTTCTTAAGAGATTCATATCTGCTATATGGCTTTCTTGAAACAGTCTTTTGCCTTGATTGTTTTCTAAGTAAAAACAAAATGAAGACCGGTTGTAAGGAAATCCAGACGGGTAGGGCGATAGTTTGAAGGGACCAATTTCAATTGGACGATCTTTTACACAGATTATCTTATTTTGAATTCCTTTTTTTCTTAGTATCTTTTTCGCTCTAAAAGTTGTGAAGATGAGAACGTCTCCACCTAGTTTTTTTATGCTGGGTAAATGCAAATGATCTACAAAAGGGGCTGTGATAATAACAGCTTTAACTTTATTCAGTTCTTCTTCACTCAAACAGCAAGATTCTTTTCTACCCCTTTGAAGAAAGAAAGAAGAATCGGGATTTAGCTTTTTATCTAGCCAAGGGTCTACCAAAACAGAGAAATTATCTTCTTCAATAAACCAAGTTTGATAATCGTCTGCTTTTACAACTCTCATGGAATTTTAAGGTCAGTGATCTTTTGAGAATTTATTTGTAGCTTCTATTAATAGGTGTGTAATTTCTTTCTCAAAAGCAGAGTGGCCTGAAAAAGGAGCAATTTTTAAAACAGCCTCAGGCCATTTTGAATGTAATTCATAAGCTGTTGTGGGAGGGCACACTACGTCATACCTACCTTGGACAATTACGGCCGGAATGTCTTTAATTCTATTTATATTATCTAGAAGCTGGTTCTCATGCTCCAAGAAACCTTTATTAACAAAATAATGATTTTCAATCAGAGCAAAGGCTAGAGCAAATTCACTATTCACTGAATCTTTTACAGCTTCTGGGTTGTAATTAATAAAGCTCGTAGAAGCCTCCCATTTTGACCAAGCTTTAGCAGCCGATAATTTTTTTTCTTCGTCTTCGCCATTAAAAATTTGTCTATATGCCTCAATGAGATCGTGTCTTTTATCTTCAGGTATTTGTTCTATAAAGCCTTGCCAAGCTTCAGGGTATATTTCACTCGCTCCATATTGGTAAAACCATTGAAGTTCCTTTTGCCTTAGCATGAAGATTCCTCTGAGAACAAGCTCTGTCACCCTATCAGGGAAACTCTGGGCATATGCAAGAGCGAGTGTACTGCCCCAAGAACCCCCAAATACAAGCCATTTATGAATATTCAATTCTTTCCTAATTGATTCAATATCATCAACGAGATGCCAGGTAGTATTATCTTCCAAGCAAGTATGGGGTTTGCTTTTACCGCAACCTCTTTGATCAAAAAGGATGATTCGATATTTTTTTGGATCAAAGAATCTCCTTGATAGCTTTCCTGCTCCCCCGCCAGGTCCTCCGTGAAGAAAAATTGCAGGTTTTCCTTCAGGATTGCCACATTGTTCATAATAAATCTCATGCACGCCTTTTTTAAGAAAACCACTATCGAAAGGCTCTATCGAAGGAAAAAGTTTATTTGTTTTGTCAAAGAATCTCATCTTCAAAATTAATTACTCTAGCACAAGATATAGATTACTATGTAAGTCTGTAATTTTACAAAATTAAGTCGGAGGCGATTTATGAAATACGTTTTTTTAACGTTAACTCTGGTTACTTCCTTATCAGTTTCTTCAGCTGCAAAGTGGGATAATCCAGGATGTAACAGAATAGAAGCAGGAGTTGGTCAGCTTATAGCGGCTAGTGAGAGTATGAGGGGGCTTTCTGAGGGTGCTGGCAGAGACGGAGACTCTGAAGCAGAGGAAGAACTTAGAGAAATGCAACTTTATTATCTTGAATCAGCATCGTACTGGTCAACTATATACGCAACATTCTGTAAATAAAAACTCAGGCTCTTAAAATTACTTGAAGCTCAAATTCAAGAAGTTCTAGAAATGGTGTCCAGAGGTGGAATCGAACCACCGACACAAGGATTT
>MDTE01067437.1_pt1 | contig 31253 bp, 23 predicted proteins | sample 811231 | NCBI WGS metagenome assembly MDTE01 (sample SAMN05326651, study PRJNA326480) | marine metagenome | isolation source: seawater | place: Indian Ocean: Red Sea | collected 2010 | reverse complement strand
CTGATTGACGTCCCCATCGATCAGATGGACGAAGACGAAAAGAAGCTGGTCAGGCGGATGCACGGGAGCCCGGACGACGACGTGCCGTTCTGAGGCACCGGGGCCTGGCGGAGTGAACGGCGCAAAATCTGGAATGGGCGGAGGGCGGCCGCTATAATGGGCGGCTCGTCTCCCGACTCTGAGAGCACTCGAGGGTACTACATGGCAAGCGGTCTCGCACAACAGCAATCCCGGTTAAAAGAGCTAATAAGTCGCGGGAGGGAACAGGGCTATCTCACCTATTCCGAAGTCAACGACCACCTGCCAGACGAAATATCGGATCCCGATCAGATCGAAGACATCATCGGGATGATCAACGATATGGGGATTGCCGTTCACGAGGTGGCCCCTGAGCGAGACGAGCTTCTCCAGGAAGCTGACGACACGGACGAGCTGGCCGCCGAAGAGGCCGCCGCGGTTCTCGTTGCAGTCGAAAACGAAGCAGGTCGCACCACGGACCCCGTGCGTATGTACATGCGCGAGATGGGCACCGTCGAACTGCTCACGCGGGAAGGTGAGATCATCATCGCCAAACGCATCGAAGAGGGCATCCGCGACATCCTGCATGCGGTTTCCTCGGTACCGGGCGTTGTTCAGACGACGGTCGACACCTACGACGGGACCCAGGAAGAAGACGGCAAGCTGACCGATCTTCTGATTGGATTCCTCGACCCCGCAGAACACGTGCCGCCCGCGGCCCAGGTAGTGCCCGGCGCCAAGAAAGAGAAGGACGACGACGCCGAGGAAGAGAACAAGGGGCCCGACCCCGTGATGGCGAAAAAGCGTTTCGAGGCGTGCCGCAAGCAGGTCAAGAAAACCGAACGCGCCATCAAGAAGCACGGCCGTGACTCCGAACAGGGCCAAAAGGAACTGAAGGCGCTCGGAGACAAGTACCAGTTCTTCAAGATGGTTCCGAAACACATGGAAGTGATCGTGGCGATGGCTCGCCAGGGTCACAACGTGGTGCGCAAGCAGGAGCGCATCGTGATGGGGCTCTGCGTCAAGCACGGCAAGATGCCCCGCAAGGACTTCATCGAACGATTCATGGGCCATGAGGAAGATCTGAAGTGGGTCCAGAAGCAGATGAAGACCTACGACGGCCTCAAGAAGTGCAAGGACGAGGTCCTGCGTGCGCAGAAGCGCATCAAGCAGGTCGCCGATGAGACGGGCCTCAAGATCAGCGACCTGAAAGACATCAATCGACGGATGTCCATCGGCGAAGCGAAAGCACGCCGTGCCAAGAAGGACATGGTTGAAGCCAACCTTCGACTCGTGATCTCGATTGCCAAGAAGTACACCAACCGCGGACTGCAGTTCCTAGACCTCATCCAGGAGGGCAACATCGGCCTCATGAAGGCTGTCGACAAGTTCGAATATCGCCGCGGCTATAAATTCTCCACGTACGCAACGTGGTGGATTCGCCAGGCCATCACGCGCTCGATCGCCGACGAGGCACGCACGATCCGGATTCCGGTCCACATGATCGAGACCATCAACAAGCTGTCGCGCATCTCGCGCCAAATGCTTCAGGAGAAAGGCCGAGAGCCGACTCCGGAAGAACTGTCCGAACGGATGGAAATGCCAGAAGAGAAAGTACGCCGGGTGCTGAAGATCGCCAAAGAGCCGATCTCGATGGAAACGCCCATTGGCGACGACGAAGATTCCCATCTGGGCGATTTCCTCGACTCGGATTCCAATCTGGGCGAGGGCGCGTCCGTGGGCGCACCGGTCGACACCGCGACCGACGAGGGTCTGAGGGAAGCCACCAAGGGCATCCTGTCCGGGCTCACCGCGCGTGAGGCGAAGGTGCTTCGCATGCGGTTTGGCATCGACATGAATACTGACCACACGCTCGAAGAAGTGGGCAAGCAGTTCGATGTCACGCGTGAGCGCATTCGTCAGATCGAAGCGAAGGCGCTTCGCAAGCTGCGCCATCCGACTCGCTCGGATCACCTTCGGAGTTTCCTCGACGAAACCGTCTGACCCGCTACTGGGTGTCCCGTAACGCTTGAAGGACGGATGAAGAAAGGGGGCCTTGGCCCCCTTTTTTGCGCTACACTCGCGGGCCCGCCGCGCCGTCTCACGCGCTGGCACGGGCCTATAGCTCAGTTGGTTAGAGCCGTGGACTCATAATCCATTGGTCCCAGGTTCGAGTCCTGGTGGGCCCACCAAACTCACTCCCAAGGCTGTCCAGGGCGGCCTTTTTTATATCCTGAATTCAGTGCCTCACATAACCGACTCACCCCAGGCGCCGATGCCTGCGAAACCCTCGCACGCCAGCTGATTGCCACTCAGCCGGCTTTTCTCTTCATTTGGAATACCTGCATACAATCTTTCGGTGTCTTCAGGGAATGTTAGATGTCTTGAGAGAAATTACGCGAGGTTCGCTACCGGCGGTGCCGCCAACCGGACAAGGTGTCGATATCTTGAAGCGAGCGTGACCGCGTTCGCGTCCCGACTGTGACACGCGTCACACAGCCGGGTGTGCTTCGTCACTTGTCCATGCTCATGCAAGCGAAGTCGGCGCCGATCGGTGAGGGTAGGGACTGTAGCGGAGCCGGAGGATCGGGCAGTTCCAGCCCGGATGGACGGTGGGGACAGGATCAGCACGCTTCAGATTCCGCGGCGGACAGCAGGCCGCCGGAGCGCCGATTCATTGCCTGGTGGACGGGCAGGCGGTCCGCTGCAGAAACTCCGCGGTCTGCAGAGTTCTTCAGTCGGACAGGTCAGTTGGCGGCCAGGGGCGGGTGCTGAGGGACGGCGGGAATGTACTCGTAGCCTGGTTCGTCCAGGACTCTTCGGCGAATCATCAGCAGTTCCTTCCACGTCGCATACAGCCCGTGCTTTGCCGGGGGCAGGTCGTCTTCGATGGCCGCGCGGAGTTTCGGCAGGTTGAAGAACGGCACCGCGGGATACATGTGATGTTCCAGGTGGTACTGCATGTTCCAGTAGTAGAACCCGGGCAGCCAGGAGCAGGTAAACGTCCGCGTGTTCATGCGGAAGTCGGGGATGTCGGAGTTGAGCGCGAAGTGCTGCGGGACGCCGCAGAGGAAACCAAGCCATCCGCAGTACTGCGTGCCGAATGTGAAGACGATGATGAGGAACGGGTGGCCGGTGGCGATGAACAGGGCCGCGAGCAGGCCGTGGCCGATGAGGAGTACGCGGTGCCAGTTGCGATGCCGGCGACGCAGTTCGGGCTTCGACTCGGGAAAGAGGTGTTCGTACCAGTCGCCGCGGATGTCGCCTCTTGCGTGGCGCCAGGTGGTCTTGAGGCGCGCCCAGGTTGCCTTGGGGTTCCAGGCAAGGAAGCCGACCCAGGTTTCCCAGCGGGTCAGGCTGAAGCGCACGGGGAGTTGCACCTCGCCGTCATAGTCACGATGGCACGTGGACAGGTGATGCTGGACGTGGGACTCGCGGTACCAGAGGTAGTCGGACCAGCTGATGAATGCGTACAGTACTTCGAAGAAGGGATTCAGCCAGCGCGTCCTGAAGACGGTGCGGTGCTGCAATTCGTGGATCGCAATGAGTCCCATGAACGGACCCATGGTGCCGTGCAGAAACAGGGCCGCGAGCAAGAGCGGGACCGACCACAGCCAGTTTTCAGCGGAAATGTTGAGCCAGGCTGCGTAGGCGAGCCCGGCCGTCGTTGCGAACCAGCCCAGGTGCAGCAGCGTCTGAGTCCAGCCGCGCGCGTCGCTGCGCTCCATGAGCGACTGGAGTTCATCACGCTCGATCGGGCTGCGGTACCAGTTGATGCGTGGTTCGGTAACGAACGTGCGGGCCATCTGCGACTCGTTCGCGAAAGTGTGTCGCGAGTCTAACGCCACGTGCGGAAGTGTGCAGACGGCCCCATGGGTGCGCGTGGTGCCGGACGGGTACAATAGCCGGCCTTATGCGAGGCGAGGATCAGGAGTCCGCCAGTGGCAGACGACAACACTGCGTTTACAGTCAAGCTGGCCCAGTCAGGCCAGAGCATCGAAGTGCCCGCCGGAGGCACGATCCTCTTCTCCCTGCTCGAGGCCGGCATCGAGGTGCCGTTCTCGTGCGGCCACGGCATCTGCGGTACCTGCGAGACCGAAGTTGTCGAAGGCCGTCCGGATCATCGGGATTTCATCCTCACCGATGAGGAGAAGGCGGAGAACAAGACGATCATGATCTGCTGCTCCCGCTCACGGACTGACGAGCTCGTGCTCGATATTTGAACGTTCAGCCCACCTTTTAGCAATTGCCGACCAGACCAGACACCATGACCGAATCCGCTACTGCTCAATCCACCACCCATTTCGACGTGCTCATTGTCGGCGCCGGCGTTTCCGGCGTTGGCGCCGCGTGCCATTTGCGTCGGGAGTGCCCGGACAAGTCATTCGTGATTCTCGAGGGGCGTGAGCACTTCGGGGGAACCTGGGATCTTTTCAAATTTCCCGGTATCCGCTCCGACTCGGATCTCTACACCTACGGCTATTGCTTCCGCCCCTGGCAGGGCAAGCCGATCGCGACAGCGGAGGAGATCAAGGCTTACATGGCGGAGACCATGGCGGAGTATTCGATCGACGAGACGATCCTCTACGGACACTGCGTCGACGGGGTCGAGTGGTCATCTTCGGAGAAGGTCTGGGTCGTGGCGGCGACCGAGAAGGCAAGCGGCGCCAGCAAGACCTTCACTTGCGGATTCCTCTGGATGAACCAGGGCTACTTCGACTACGAAGCTGGCTATCAGCCCGAATTTCCCGGTGTCGAAGATTTCGAAGGCACGTTCGTGCACCCGCAGCATTGGCCGGAAGACCTGGACTACGCGGGTAAGAAGATGGTCGTTATCGGCTCGGGCGCAACCACGGTCACGATCATCCCGGCCGTTGCCGAGACGGTGGAGCACGTGACCATGCTGCAGCGGTCGCCCAGCTACATCTTCAGCGCCGAGAACCGGTCACCCATCGCTGACCTGCTGGAGGGCCTCGACCTTGACGAAGACCTCGTACACGAAATCATCCGGCGCAGGAATCTCAAAGACGGCGAGCAGATTGCCTGGATGGCGCGCGAGCAGCCGGAAGCGCTGCGCAAGGAACTGATGGATGCGGTCCGTGCCGCACTGCCGGAAGGGTATGACATCGACAAGCATTTCAGTCCGCGCTACATGCCGTGGGAGGAACGCCTCTGTCTCATCCCCGACGGGGACCTGTTCAAGGCCATCTCGAGCGGCAAGGCCTCGGTCGTCACGGACCACGTCAAGACGTTTACGAAGCACGGCATCCTGCTGGAGTCGGGGGGAGAACTCGAAGCGGACATCATCGTATCGGCCACCGGACTGACGCTCTGCCCGATGGGCAACATCCCGTTTGCGGTCGACGGCGAAGCGGTCGACTTCAGCAGCACGTGGACGTACAAGGGCATCATGTACTCCGACCTGCCGAACCTGGCGTGGACGTTTGGCTACATCCGCACGTCGTGGACCATGCGCTCGGACCTCATCGCGGACTTCGTGTGTCGCCTGCTGAAGGCCATGGACGAGAAAGGCGCGGCGAGCGTGACACCACGGCTGCGCACCGAAGATCACAACATGCAGCCGAAGATGTTCATCGACGAAGATGACTTCTCTCCCGGGTACATGCGACGGACCATGGATCTCATGCCGAAGCAGGGTGATCACGAACCATGGACGAACTGCCAGGACTACTACGTCGAGTGCAAGACCATTCCGGGCTGCGAGCTCGACGATGGCGTGCTCATCTACGAGTCGCACGGCCAGGACCGCTAGACGGCATAACGCGCACCTCGTCCGCCGCGCGTCCGTTCGCGCGTCGACAATCCAGACAACAAGAAGCAGGAGCACACCTTGAACGGATATGACCTCGTTGCCCGATGCCTCAAAGCGGAGGGCGTCACGTGGATGGCGTGTTTTCCCGCCAATCCACTGATCGAAGCGGCCGCCAAGGTGGACATCCGCCCGATCGTGTTTCGCCAGGAGCGCGGTGGGATAAACGCCGCGGACGGTTTCAGTCGCCAGACGCTGGGCAAGCAGGTTGGCGTTTTCGCGGCGCAGGACGGTCCCGGCGTCGAGAACTCGTTTGGCGGAATCGCTCAGGCCTACGGTGAAGCAGTGCCGCTGCTCTTCCTGCCCCAGGGCGCGGGGCTCGACAAATACAGCATTGCGCCGAACTTCTCCGCCGTCCGCAATTACGAGGCGGTCACAAAGCTTGCGCTCTCGATCGATCAGGTCACCAAGGTGACCCGTGAGATGCGCCGCGCGTTTCACGCAATTCGCCAGGGCCGCCCCGGCCCGGCGCTCGTCGAGATGCAGCGGGACGTCATGTCACAGGAGGTCCCGGAGAACGCGATGCACTACGTTGCCTCGCAACCGATGAAGTACGCCCCCAGCCGGTCCGCGGTGAAGGACGCGGTGACCCAACTGCTTGCCGCCGAGACACCCGTCATCTGGGCCGGCCAGGGTGTGCTGTACGCCGAGGCAACCGACCTGCTGCGCGAGTTTGCCGAGCTGACCCAGATTCCTGTCATCACGACAATGCAGGGCAAGAGCGCATTCCCTGACGATCATCCTCTGGCGCTTGGCTCGGCAAACCGGACCGCGCCCAAGACGGTCTACCACTGGCTGGGCGCATCGGATACGTTCCTCGCGATCGGCTCAGGTCTGACGCGAACATCGTTTGGACTCGACGTGCCGGACGGCAAGTTCATGATTCACTCCACGGTGTCGCCCGAAGACATCAACAAGGACTACGACATCGATCTCGGGTTGGTGGGCGACGCCGCCCTCACGCTCGAGGCGCTCATCGACGAAGCGAAGGCGCAATTGGGCGAGGCGGGCCGCGGGACCAACGCCGCGCTGCAGGAGAAGATTGCTGCCGTACGCGCCGAATGGCTCGCGGAGTGGGCGCCGCTGCTGACTTCGGATGAAGCGCCGATCAATCCCTACCGGGTTGTTCAGGAGATCAACAACTCGGTCGATCACGCCAATACCGTGCTGACGCACGATGCCGGCAACCCGCGGGATCAGATCATGCCGTTCTACAAGGCGTCCGCACCCGGCGGCTACATCGGCTGGGGCAAGACCACTCACCTGGGTTACGGTATTCCACTCGTCATGGGCGCGAAGATGGCGGATCCGGGCAAGTTCTGCATGAACTTTATGGGTGACCTTGCGTTCGGTCACACGGGGATGGAGATCGAGACCGCCGTGCGCGCTGAGATTCCCATCACCACTGTCGTCATCAACAACCGCACCATGGGTGGCTATGACGACAAGATGCCAACCGCGATGGCAAAGTTCGGCGCCGGCAACCAGTCGGGTGACTATGCGGGTGTCGCGCAGTCACTGGGCGCCCGGGGCATCCACGTCGACGAGGCCACCGGGATTGCGCCGGCAATCGCCGAGGCACGCCGTGCCAACGATGAAGGTGAGGTGGTTGTGATCGAGGTTGCGACCCGTCAGGACACGCGCTTCTCGCAGTATCCCGAACTGACCGGCTGACCGGCCCCTGGTTTATGTGCGGCGGGTGACGCCCGGTGAACCGGGCGTCGTTCTCAGGCGATCGTCAGGCTGAGGCCGTATTCCGCAGGACGGTGCCGGCCCGCGTACCGGTCAGTTCGTCGTCACGCAGGATGAACTGGCCGTTGCAGATGGTCGCCTTGTAGCCCGCCGCACGCTGGATGAATCGCGGAGAACCGAACGGGAAGTCGTGGACGATCTGCGGCATCTTCTCGTGCAGGTTGTCGTAGTCGATGACGTTCACGTCGGCGCGTTTGCCAACTGCAAGGACACCCCGATCGTTCACGCCCATGATGCGGGCGGGTCCCGACGTGATGCGACGCACGGCTTCCGGCAGGTCGTACAGCCCCGCTTCCTTGCACCAGTGTGTGAGAACGAAGGTTGCCCAGCCGCCGTCCATCACCTGGCTCACGTGGGCACCGGCGTCACCGAGACCCGGGAAGCAGCGGTCGCTCGAAATGAGATTGGCGAGCGCCGTCATGTTCTTGTTGAACGCGCGCATCGTGAAGAGCGCCTTGCCGCCGCTGTCGCGCGTGATCCGCAGGAACGTCTCGGCGGGGCTTTCGATGGCCGCTTCGGCCAACTCGGCGAGACTGCGCGCTTTCGCGTGCAGCGGTTGCTCGCCGTCGCCCATCCAGAAGATGTCCGTCATGGCGCCCATCGCGTTGCCGTTCTCTGCGTCCCTGACGAGGCGCTCGGACATCGAGGTATCGGAGATCGCCTTGAGGCGCCCTTCGAAGTCCATGTCTGCCAGTTCTTTCCAGGCGCCGCTGCGCCAGGGCAGGCCACACTGCAGCCCCGTGATGCCGCCCGTACCGCGCGGAACCGAGATTGAGCTGACATCGAGGCCGTCAGCCTGCATGTCGTCGAGCATCGCGCGCACGCGGTTGCCCGACGTGTCTTTCGCACCAGCCGTGATCGAGAAGAGCACGCGGCCGCCCGAGGCAAGCGCTTCCTTCCGGAGCAGCGCGGCTTCGCCTTCAAAGTCGCCGCCGAGGTTCAGTACGTTCTGCATCAGGCCGCCCGCCGCGCCAACCTCGCGGGCAATTGCCTCGACCTCTTCATGGTGTGCGTGGGTTCCGGGGACGTGGCGTCCGTCCGGCATGTAGTGGCCGAGAAAACGGTTGGTCGAGAAGCCGACCGCGCCGTCCCGGACCGCCTGGCCCGCGATGCGCGCAATCTCTGCCTGTTCTTGCTCGTTCGGCTGATCGTTCGCGCTGCGGTCGCCCATCACGTAGTAGCGCACCGCGCAGTGACCCACGAGACCGCCAACGTTGATGGCGGGCTGCAGGGACTCGAGTGTGTCGAGGTACTGGCCGTAGTGTTCCCAGGACCAGGGCAGCCCGGTGAGGATGGCGTCACGGGGGATGTCCTCCACCGTCTCCATCATGGCCGCGATCAGTTCACGGTCTTCTTCTTTGCACGGCGCGAAGGTCACACCACAGTTCCCAAGCAGCGCGGTCGTCACGCCCTGCCAGCTGATTGGAGTCAGCATCGGGTCCCAGCCAATCTGCGCGTCGAGGTGGGTGTGCAGGTCGACGAATCCGGGCGTGACGAGATGTCCTTTCGCGTCCAGTTCTTCGCTGCCTTTACCCGGTACGTCGCCGACAGCGGTGATCATGCCGTCGTCAATGGCGAGGTCGCCTTCCTGTGCCGCGGCGCCGGTGCCGTCGATGAGCGTTCCGTTTCTGATGACGATGTCGTGAGTCACGTGCCGTTTTCCTGAGAGACAGAGCGACGGATTATCTTGGAAACCAACGGGGGTGTCTAAGGGTGGCCGGCCCGGGGCGCCTGACTCCAGCCTCAGGCTTCCTCGCCCGCCTGTTCAGCATCACCGCCACGCTCTTCCCTCACGCAGAGCCCGTTGGTCTCGCTCACCGCCAGCCAGTTGAGCGGCACGAGTACAATGACGCCAATGATGCCGAGCACGGTTGGGAAGATGCCTTCCCACGCACCGGTTGCGCTGCTGGCAATGACGGTGCCGGCAATCACCGCGACCGCGACAAAGCCCGGCCACTTGCGTCGGCTCTGGCGTTGCAGGCGGCGGGCCTCGAGCATCGTGTCCCACCGGTTGCTCGCCTTGACGAAGACGCGCTTGTCGTGGCGTGGCCACGCTTCGAGCAGCGCGGACGCGTAGAACGGCCACCAGAACCACGCAGCGACGACAAACATCAGGCAGCCGCCCAGGATCGAGCGCTTCATCGAATCGAAGGAGAAATACACGCCGAAGACGCCCGCCGCGATCGCCATGACGACGATGGTGAACATGACGGTCCAGCCGACGACGAGGAACGTGAAGCTCGCGACGTGGAAGGACCATGGAGTGCGGGCGCGCAATGTCGGCGGGACTTCGAGGCCCATGAGGTTGAGGCTGCCGCGCTGCAGGAACGGCAGCGTGGCGACGAGGACCGCGTATCGAACGGTTGGATCGACGAAGACGAGGATTGCGGCGATCCCGACGAGCGTGGGTAGCCAGAACGTCCGTACCAACGCAACCGGGTCAGTAGGGAAGGTGACCACGCTCGATGATGCCGGGGCCTGGCTGGGCTGCTGCGGTTGTGCGTCTTCAGTCATGTTCAACTCTCAGGTACGCACGATTATTCGCACGCGGCGTCGTGAGGCGCAAGCCGTTGCGGGCAAGACGACCGCGCGGGCGTGTCCCCAACGTGTTCATCCTCATTGCGGACCCATCAGGCGCCCGGACGGCACGGGTTACCGCCAAACACACGGCCCGCCCGTGGGGCGGCCTCGTGTAATCTGTCACGTGACTGACGCTGCGGGGAGACGATGATGACCGTGTCCATGACGACCGAACAGATCGCCGAGCGTGCCCGGCGTTGTTTCGGTCACGCGGTTGAGGTGACGGGACCGCTTGCCGGTTCCGGCGCGGGGCTGCGGCTGCAAGGCCTGGACCTTGCCGAGCCCCTGTCGCCGGATCAGGTCGGGGTATTGCTCGACGCGCTTGCGCACTTCCGCCTCGTGCATCTCCCCGGTCAGGATCTGCAGAAGCTCTCGCTGCCGTTGTTCGAGCGCTTTGCCAATCATTGGGGGGCGCCGGTGCCACATCCCAGTAACTTCCTGCGGGGCGGCAAACCGGGACAGAGTGATGGCGTGACGACCGGGCCGATCGAAATGCGGCCGCACGAACAGCGGGCCACAGCCCACGTCAACGCCGCGTTCGACGACCTCTCGTGTATGCCTCATGAGTCGCCCGCGGTGCTGGTGGTCGCGAACTTTCGCGGCGATCCGTCGAATCCGGGTCGCCCGCCAACCGGCCCCGAGTCGACCGCCCGCGGCGGCACGTGGCACACCGACATCGAGTACGAGCCGCTGCCCATCTACGTGTCGATGTTTCTCGTGCATCGTGCACCGACTCCCCGCGAGCCGGACGGGCATTGGGTGCAAAGCCCGGAGACTTCGCCCAACGATCCGAAACCCTACTTTGCCGGCTCGTCGGACACACTCATGACCCGTCGCAAACAGCTGCCGCGCGACGGCGAGACCGCGTTTGTCGACACCGCCGCCGCCTTCGCGGCGCTCCCTGCGGACGCGCAGGCACGGTGCAGGCGGATGCGCGTACGACGTCGCCTGAACGAGGGTGACCCCGGCTGGCTTGCGCCGATTGTCCGGACGAACCCGAGGTCGGGCCTTGAATCGCTGCACAGCCCGATCTGGGCGTCACGCCCGGGTGTCCGGCCACCGGTCACGATCGACGGCGAAATGGAGGGCGCGTCACGGCAGCTGCTGGACGAACTGGAAGCCCATCTGCTCCAACCTGAGTTCCGTTATGACCACGCGCACGCCCCGGGGGACGTCACGATCTGGGACAACTACATGACGCTCCACAACTCGCCGCCGATGAAGGTCGGGATTCGCTCGTCTGACGACGCACGGCTGATGTATCGCCTCAGTTGCAAAGGGGAACCGGCGCTGACGTTGCCCCGGCAGGACGGCGCAGCCTGGCTGGACGCGCACATCGCCGCCGGGTATCGATCCGGCGTTGTCTGATCGTTCGAGGTGGGCAACCCGGGCCGGATAGCCCACAATGCAGAGGCGATGTCGCAGGAGAGCTATGTTGGATATTCAGATTCACTATTGCGGGGGCTGAGGTTATAAGCCTCGCGCCGTCAGTTTGGCGGGCAAGCTCAAGAAAGCCTATTCGGTCGACGCGAGTCTCAGGGAGGGCGCTGGCGGCGTCTTCGATGTGACGGTTGACGGGGATCTCGTCTACAGCAAACACCAGACAGGGCAGTTCCCGGACGAAGCACGCCTCGTCGCGGACCTTCAGGGCAGGGCCTGACACCTTCCTGCCGCGATTGACATCCCGTAGGGCGGACCGCAAATTGGGCCGTTCAGTGATGAACGGGCGGCAACGATGGGCGTTAAGCTCGAACTACAGGAAAACCTCTCCGGAGACGCGGCGCTCGCGCCTCAGGGCTTCGGTCGTGTATCACCCTCACCGGCGCCGGGGTTCGACCCGGTCCGCGAGCGCGAGGCGGCGTGCGCGTACTTCGAGACGAACGGCTTCGTCGTTCTGAACGGGTGCCTCAGCGGTGACGAGGTTGCACACCTCAACGAATTCTATGACCGCACCCAGGCCGAGCGGCCAGAGCAGTGGGGCCTGGGCGAGCGCCGGAAACCCCATCATCGGGGCCAGGGGCTCATCTACTCGCAGCCGCTGCTCGACCATCCTGAGTTGGATGCCTACACCAGACACCCTGGCTCCTATTCCGTCGTCTCACAACTCCTGGGCGGCGAGGACAAGGTGCGCTTCAGCGAGTTCAACTTCCGCGAGGCCCCGCCGGATGCCGGCAAGGGTGCGATGAACTTCCATCACGATGCGACGGTGGCTGACCGTTACACGAGGCGGCCCTACAACCCGGTCGACTGGCTGTGCGCGATTCACTATCTGACGGACGTCACCGAAACCACGCCCGCTTTCTGTGTCGTGCCTCGCAGTAACACGTACGAGTCGCTGCGTGAAGCCTACGAGGGTCTGGGGGACGACTACGTCGAGATGCCCATCCGCGGCGCTGCCGGGACCTGCGTACTCTACGACACAGCCATTTACCACACGCGCCTCGATGGTGACGGGCGCCAGCAGCGCCGGACGTGGCACCAGTACTACGCGCGCGGCGGATGGCTCAAGAGCGCACTGCCGACGTCGGACCGCTACATGCGCGCGCCGACCCCCGTGCTGACGAACTGGAATCTCTTTCCCGAACGACTCGTCATGCACCCCGATCCGAAGGTGCGCCTCTTCTTCTCGCACTGGAATACCGCGCAATGTGAATGGGTGGCGTCCGGTTTCGACCCCGAGATCCGGCGGTCGATGCCGCGCGGCGAACAGTAACGATGGGGGACGGAGCCGGCCTCGACGCGCTGGACGTGTTCAGCAACACGGAGGTGGGCTGGGATGCAGCGCTGCCTCCGAACGAGGTGGTCGACGAAGAAGGGCGACCCGCCAATGACCGGGGTTTCGGGGAACCGGACCCGCGCTGCCCGCCGACGCGCGATCCCGAATCGCCCGAAGTCCAGGCGCTGCGAGCCCATCTGCAGGCAAACAACGGCATCCGGGACCTCGAGATCTGCGGACCGGACGAGGTCCGGCGTGCCACCGCGATTTATCGGCGGGACGGATTCGTCGTCGTGCGGGATCTGCTGCAGGCAGATGAGCTCGACCGGTTTCGGGACGCCTGCGCGCGGGGCCTGCGGGAGATGTTGTCCCGCCCGGGACCCACGGACCGGCGGTACGTCGCAGAGAGCGGGCGTCTGCCGCACCGCTACTGTTACGGCACATCGTCCTGCTCGCGTCAGATGATGCACGACACCGCATGGACGTCGCTCATCGACCTGCCGACAACCACGCCGATCCTGCGCGAGATTTTTGCAACCGACGACTATCTCGTCTGGGGTGGCGGCGGCGATCTGTCGCTGCCGGGTGCAATGGAATACCAACACCTGCACACGGATGGACTCGACCCGCAGGACGGCAACGAAGACGCACGGCTTGCCTGCTGCCGGCGGCAGGGCATCGAGATGCCGGAAGGGGCGTTTGCCGATCTCGACTTCCGCACCCAGCGACTCGTGATGGACCGAACGCCCCCCGGCGTCACGATCAACTTCGTCATGTCCGACCTGACCTGGGAGAATGGCCCGATCCGCCAGATTCCCGGCACGCACACCGCCACGGAACGCCCCCCGCTGCCCGCGGACGAACCGGAGTGGATGCGCCTCTCCACGCTCGTTGGGGCCCCTGCCGGATCCGGAATCCTGCGCGACACGCGAGCCTGGCACGGTGCGACGCCCAACCTTTCCCGGCAGGTTCGTGCGTTGCCAAGCATCGAATATGCGGCGGGGTGGCGTGACGGTGCGGGGTTCCAGAAGACCATGCCCCACGAGATCTGGACAGCGCTGTCCCCTCACGCGCGTCACATCTGCCGGCACATCGTCGAGGCGCCCGAAGTATGGCCGTATGGCGCGGGGGAACTGCAGCCACTCGCAGCGCGACGGCGGGAGGGGTACGAACGTGCCGCCGGCGAGGCGGGTGAGGTCAAGGCTGTCTACACCGACCCAAGCTCTGCGGGCACGGCCGTCAGGCTCTTCAATCACACGTCTGGTTGAATCGCATTGTCTGCTGCACGCAGGCAGCAGAAACGCCCATGCGAGAACTGCGGCAAAGAAGACCTCCGGCTTGTTCCTACTGCGCATCCGCGAACCCGCCAACGGAGGGATGCGACACGGCGACCGACCCTCCGGGAAGCGCACGGAAAGCGGCTGGCGCGCGTCAGTTTCGTTTGACCCCCCCGAACCGCAGCCCAAGGTTCGCTGCTCAGCACGATCAGGCGTTGGCCGGGCGTATACTTGGTCAAGGAGGTCCCAATGTCCCAGGAACGTTTCGCAGAACGAGTCGTCACGTTCACTTCGAACGATGACCCCTACACGCTGCTCGTCGATCCGGGCGGGCGCTTTTTACGGCTGACCGACGATGGACTTGCAGTCGGGCGGGACGCCGACGATGCCGCGATGTGGCGGCAAATCTCGGACGGGTTCGTCCATGCGGGCGGAGACGCGCTCGACGCGAGAGAAGGTCCGGGTGGCGTCGAAGTGGCCGGTGTGCCGGGACCGTTCCGGCCCGCGCACGGCCCGGAGGAACTGCCGTCAGCGTCCCTCGCGCATATGCGCGAACACGGCTGGGTGTGCCTGACGAACGTGCTCGATGCGGAACTCGTCGAGGCGCTGGAGCGCGTTGCGTGTACCGACCGCTACGCGGGCCGGCAATACGACCGCAGCGTGCCGCAGCTTTGCCAGAGCAGTGCGATTGCGCGAACCGCGGCCGAACCCGTCTCCCTCTGGCTCATTCGCCAGTACATGCGAACGGACGCGGTGAAGCTTGGCCACACGCCGGGACTCGCCGTGCTGACGCCGGACGACGGCGCCCGTGTGGTGCAGGGCTGGCACTCCGACTACCCCTATCACTGGGGCGTCCCGGCCGAAGGTCAGGTGCCGGCGGGAACCGGGCAGGCGGTGCTGGGCGTCCAACGCAACGTCTGTGTGTCGGAGTTCAGCAAGTTCGCGGGGGCGACCGTGTTCAAGCTCGGCTCACACGCGCGGGACGAGGGCCCTCCGGATGCGTGGGGCACCGTCAGCGTGGCTTCCCGACCGGGGTACCGCGAGAAACACGGCTTGCCGTACAGCGGACCCGAAGCGGACGTGATCGAGGCGCCGGGCGGCAGCATCATTCTGTATGACGCGCGGACCTGGCACCGGGCCGGCGTGAATCGGTCTGACAAAAAGCGCGCGGCGCTGCTCCAGGCGATGATTCCCATGTACGTTCTGCCGAAGAACGACACGTCTGAGGCGTATCTCGAATTCCTGCGCTCGGATGCCTGTGGTGAGCTGAACGAACGGGAACGGGAGGAGTTCCAGTCATTGATGGTTCAGCAGTTCATCGGGCCCGGCGGACGGTACGCGATCGGACCGCAGAAGGAGTTGACCGACATCGTCGGCTGACCATTGCCGATGCAGGGAGCGGGCCGTGCGTGCGGCGAAGCGTCGCACCCGGTACCATCGCCGGCTTTCTGACTTGGGGAACCGCGCGTGCGCATCGGTCTCGTCTCCGACCTTCACTGCAATCTGAACGGGCTCGACGATGCACTTGCGCTGATCGGCAGCGTCGATGAGGTGTGGTGCGCGGGAGACGCCTGTAACCAGTATCGATTCTCGAACGAAGTTGCTGACCGGCTCCGCGAAATCGGGGCCCGGTACATTCTCGGTAATCATGAAGACCTGCTCCTTGCTCCTTCCGGCGAACGTGCGCAAAACAACCCGTCGGTCGACCAGGACCTGCTGACGTGGACCCGGGAGCGTCCGCATTTTGTTGAAGCCGAGGACAACGGTACCCGTGTGCTGATGTTCCATTCGACGCCGTGGGCACCCTACGAGGAGTACATCTACCCACACAGCAATGAGCTTCAGAAGCTGGGTGAGCTCGATGTCGACGTCGCCATTTATGGGCACACCCACATGCAACTCGCGAAGGAGGTCGGCGGCACGCTGATCGTCAATCCCGGGAGCGCGGGTCTGGGGCAGGATCCCCGCAACGGCAAACTGTTGTCCTGCGCCGTGGTGGATACGGACGCTCGTGCGGTGAGGTTCCACGACTACGCGATGCGCCGTGCATGACAACCGCGCGCGATGTGATCTGCCTGGTTTCGCATTTCGGCAGCGGTTGAGCGATCATCCGGCGGCGTAGCTCTCACGAAGTGATGCTCTTGGACAATTACCTCTTCTCCGGCCTGCGGGTGATCGATGCCGCGACTGTCATCGCCGCGCCTGCGGCTGCAATGATGCTCGCCGACTTTGGCGCCGACGTGATCAAGATCGAGCAACCCGGTGCGGGTGACATGCTGCGGATCATCCGCGATGTCCCGGAAACCGTGCCCGGCGGCGAAGATTACATGTGGCAAATGGACGGCCGGAACAAGCGCGGGATCACGCTCGACCTGAAGAGTGAAGAAGGGATGGACGTGCTGAAGAAGCTCGTCGCCGGTTGCGACGTGTTCATCACGAACCACCCATACTCGGTTCGCGAGTCGCTTGGTCTGACGTATGAAGACCTGAAGCCGCTCAGGCCTGACATGATCTACGCCTCGCTGACGGCCTATGGCGAGCAGGGGCCTGAACGGGGCCGCAAGGGTTTCGATCAACTCGCGTACTGGGCGCGCAGCGGATTGATGGATCTCATGCATTCCCCGGGCACGCCGCCGGTCCAGGGTCTGTCGGGCATGGGCGATCACCCGACGGGGGTCGCGATCTACGCCGGCATCGTGACGGCGCTGCTCCATCGCGAGCGAACGGGGGAGGGCGGTATGGTGCACACCTCGCTGCTCGCAAACGGCCTGTGGTCATGCAGCGCCATCGCGCAGGGGGCCATGGCGGGGGGCAACACCGCCATGTTCCGTGCTGCCCGCAGTCAGTCGGGGGGCATGTTTCGCCTCTATGAGTGCAACGACGGCCGCTGGTTGCAGATGAACATGGTCCGTAATACTGAACTGATGTCATTGATGTTCGTTGCGATGGATGCGGCTGACCTGCTCGCCGACCAGCGATTCGCGACGCCCGAACGCGCATACGAGAATCGTGGCGCGCTGGGTGATGAGATTCAGAAGATCATCGGGGAGCGTTCGTCCGCGGAGTGGATGGCGCTATTCGACCAGTACGACGTTCCGGTCAACCTCGTCGCCGAGGTTGAGGAGAAGGGGACCGATGAACAGGTTCTCATCAACAACATGGCCGTGAAGCCGGAGGACCCGGGTTTCGGGGTGCCGTTACTCGTCAAACATCCGATCCAGGTGACAAGCGTGCCGCCGGTCGCACCGAAAGCGCCGCCAGGGCCGGGTGAGCATTCCGATGAGATCCTTCGCGAACTGGGCTACAGCGACGCCGAGATTGCGGCCATGCACGAACGCGGTGTGATCTGAAATGACGAAGGGGGCCGGCCTGGAGGGGGCCGCCCGGGTGGGCGGCGGCACGACAGTGGTTGCCGACCGAGCGGTCCGGAGCCTCGTTCAGAACGGATACTGCGTCTTCAGGCAGGTGCTTGCCGAGCCGCTCTTGTCAGAACTGCGCACGCTGAGCGAGCGGCTTTGCGCGGCTGAACCCGCCGAGCGTCGGGAACGGCGGCTGTCCCAGGGGACGATGCTCTCGACGATGGTCGATCCTGCTTACGCCGAGCTGATTGCCTGGGCACCCGCGCTGGAACGGCTGGCGGATCTCGGTTTTGACGCGCCGACGTTCACGGACGGCTATGTCATCAGCAAACCGCCCCACAGCCCGCGACTCTTCTGGCACTACGACTGGTTTGCGTGGGGTGACGATTCGGCCTACGAGCCCCGCCCGCCGCAGGTGTTCCTCATGTACTACCTGACGGACACATCACCCGGGAATGGCTGCCTGCGCGTGATACCCGGATCCCATCTGGCGCACAATGCGCTGCACGACGACATTGGCAATCCCCATGCGGAGTCACTGTCGCGCGCTGAAGACCTGTCGCTGCCTGCCTACAGCGACAGACCTGATGAAGTCGACGTGCCGGTCCGGGCAGGGGACCTCGTGATTGGCGATGCACGGATGCTGCATGCCGCGCACGCCAACGGCAGCGACGCCTGGCGGACGGTCATCACCTTGTGGTTTCAACCTGACTTCGCGGCGCTGCCCGAGCGCGTGCAGGCCCAGATGGTCCGCAAGACGCACCCTGTGCCTGACACCTGGCCCGAGGCCGCGGCCGGGAAGGTCAGGTCGCTCAATCCGGCCTATTCCGGTTCGGCGGAGGCCTACGGCCGGGATCTCTATCGCCCAAGGAGCCGCTGACCTCCGGGTCAGCGCAGCAGGCGACTGGTCAGGCGAACCCCGGGCAGCCCGACGATCGCGTCAACCCCCGAGCCGTCGGCACGGTTTGCAAGCGATATTGAACCGCCGTGGTACTCGGCGATGATGCGCGCGATGTACAGTCCCAACCCCAGATGATCGCCCTCACCAGATCGCGTCGAGACCATCGGGTCGAAGAGCGCTGCCTGCTGCTCGGTCTCGAGTAGCGGTCCCGAATTCGAGATCGTGAGGCGGACACCAGGCTCCGTCGTGTCGATGCGGTCGAGCGTGATGCGGATGGGGGTGCCGGATTCGTGAAACGAGACCGCGTTCGCCACCAGTTTGTCCAGCAACTGGGCAAGTACTTCGGGAACGCCAGTGACGCTGAATGCTTCGCCTGTGCCGGTGAGTTCGAACGTTGTATCGGGCCAGGCGCTTCTGTAGCCGGCGACACATCCACGCAACACGGCGGCGAGATCGAAAATCTCGACGTCGCCGGCCTCCAGGCTTTGCTCCAGCCTCCTGGCCTCAGTCAGCTTGTTCAGTAACGTCGAGAGACGGTCGAGGCCCGAGCTTGCGCGCTCGACGTAGACTTTGGGATCGACATCACCGCCCATGCGCATTGCCTCGAGGGACGAGCGGACGACTGATATGGGCGTGCGGAGTTCATGTGCAAGCTGCCGCATGGCGCCTTCGTGATGGTGTTGGTACCGGGCAATCCGCTCTTCGGCATCATGCAGCGCGAGAGCGATGTCGCTGACTTCGTCGTTGAGCGTTGCATCAGGCGGAATCGGACTCACCCGGCCACGCCCGTCCACCGAGGCCCGGATTCGCCGGGTGAGAGTGTTCAGGCGTTGCTGCATGCCGGTTGCGATGAGGTACCACAGGCCGATTCCGACGAGGCAGACAACGGCAAGCTCCGCCCAGAGCCGCCCAAGCGCTCTGGAGCGAGCGGCGTTGATGCGCGTCGGGGCGTCCTGGACCGTGAGTGTCGCGAAGTCGCGGCCCGACCGCGCGACCCGAACGGAAGCTTCGAGCCGCGTTTCATCTCCTGTGATCGAACCGGCTGCCGCGAGCGTGCGGCCGTGGTCGTCGATCAGTTTCATCCTGTCGAACCGCTGCGCGCCCAGTAGCTCGTCGAGTGCTGCGTGACGCCGGGTCAGGCGGCCGCCGTTCGCCGCGCCGCCGGTTGGGCCGCTGCCGACTGCAAACCGAAGGTCCCGGGTTTCGGGGTTGTCGACATCCCAGACCTCGAAGGCGAAGCGCGTGCCGATGAGTTCCATGTGAATGCGGAGCTCAACGGCGTAGCCCCGAGGTGTTTCGCGCCACAGTCCGGACAGCTCCGGTTCCCGACGCAGCGCCCGGCTGGTCCCGGACAGGACGTGCGCGGTGACATCGCCAGGGCCGCGTTCGGCGATGACGTAGTGACGTGATCGCTCCTCCGGGTCACTCAGCGTGATCCGGATGTGATCGTTGCGTTGCGTCGACAGGCTGCGCAGGTCCCGATACAGCACAACGTCGTCGGTCACGTCGAGGAACAGATGGAGGTAGGCCTCGTTTGCAGTCATCGCCAACTCGACTGCGAGTGAGCCCGGTTGCCACGCTTCGTTGCGTCCGGTTAGCTGCTCGCTCCCGAAGCGCAGGGTCGGGACCCCTTCCCAGTCGTCAGCGAGGCCATCGATCACGAAGGGGCCCGGGTGGTAGGTGGAATACAGATCGCGGTGGGCGTCGAACGTTCGGCTCTCAGCGGAGTCAAGGAGCAGCGGATGCGCGACGAGCATGGGCGCGACGCGATCGAGGGAGGCCAGAAGTTGATCCCGCTGCAACGCTTCGAGTTCGGCGAGCAGCGCACGATCGGCGTCGTAGCGCAGCCATACCAGTGCGAGCAGCAGAATGGTGAACGGCAGAGACAGCTGTGCTCGAACCGGGAGGCGCACCTCAGGAAGCTTCGGCCCAGCGATAGCCCATACCGTACACGGCCTCGATGCCTTCGAAGGCGGGATCGAGGCTGCGGAACTTTGCCCGAATCCGCTTGATGTGCGACGTCACCGTAGCGTCGTCGACAAAGATGCGCGCCTGGTCCATGAGCTGCTCGCGGGTCTTCACGAGGCCGGGGCGACGAGCGAGCGCATAGACGATCCAGAACTCGGTGAGGGTCAGATCCACGCGGTCACCGTTCCACCGGCAGGTCATCCGTCCTGGCTCGATTGTGAGCGGTCCCGCGGTCAGCAGGTCGTCGTCCGCCGTCTGGCTGCTGGTCAGCGCTTCGGTACGCCTGAACAGCGCGGCCACGCGCGCGACGAGGTGCGGGAGTGAGACGTCCTTCGTGACATAGTCGTCAGCGCCCATGCGCAGACCGCTGATAATGTCGTAGTCGTCGTCGCGCGCGGACAGAAAGATGATCGGCAGTGTTGCCGAGCGGCCGCGCAACCACTGGCAGAGCGTAAACCCGCCGTCGACCTCGGCACCGAGCCCAATGTCCACGACCGCAAGGTCCGGGAGCAACGACTCCAGTCCCGCTTCCGCCGAAGGCCGGTCGCGGTAGGCGGTCACCTCGTATCCCTGTGCCCGAAACGTGTCGGCGTAGTTCTCGCGCAGCATCGGATCATCTTCGACAACAGCAACGCGATACCTCATGCCTTTGTTCCGCCATTTTTCATCAGGCGATTGCCCCCGTTGCGCCGTTTGGATGCCCGCACCGTCCCGTTGAATAGACATCGAGCCACGACGAAGCGCGCGGCCAAAAGGACGCAGCTACCGTGTTTTAAGTGGTCCGTGATGACCCGAATCGGACACCAATCGTGCCAATCAGAACACGGGGGCGGGTCCCCGACAATGTGAGGAGAATGGAAATGAAATTGAAATCTTTTGCAGTCACAACGCTTGCCGCATCTCTCGCGACCGCGAGCTCCGTACCAGCGATGGCCGACACGCCGCCGGAAGAGCAACGTGGAGCAGTCATTGGCGCGCTCGTTGGCGGGGTGGCCGGTGGCCCCTTCGGTGCGGGTGTTGGCGCCATCGTGGGCGGAGGGCTGATCGGCAATCTTGTCGCTACGCACCGGGAGCGGGGTGAACTCGAGGTCAGCCTCGCCGAAACGGAGGCCGCCTGGCGCGCCGGGCGCGCGGAAATTACACGGCTGGCGGGGACGGTGATGGACCTCGATGCCGACCTGCAGAGGATGGTCGATCTGAATGCGGTTGCGTTCAAGCGACCGCAGCTGGGGGTACAGTTCAGGACCGCGTCGGCCGAAGTGGAGGAGCACTTCGAGCCGATGCTGGAACGCGTGGCGAAGGTGCTCGCGCGGAACCCTGACGCGACGGTGAGTCTGGCCGGGCACGCCGACAGGCGCGGTGATTCGCGCTACAACCACGAGCTCTCCCTCAAGCGCGCCAACGCCGTCAAGGCATTCCTGGTCGAGCAGGGGGCGGGCTCCGCGCAGGTGATCGTCGCGGCGTACGGAGAGACCCGGTCACTGAAGGGTCCGGGCGTCGGGGAGGGTCGCACGCACCCCGACACACATTCTTTCGATCGGCGGGTCGTTGTCGACATCGATCTGGACGTCACATCGCAGCTCGCGACGCGGTGACCCGTCATTCAACGCGCGGCGTTGGTACCGCGCCCGGGGCCCCGCCGGGGCCCTTTTTTTGGAGGGGAGTACGCTGGGTACGGACGGCCGGTGCCCCGGCTCGAACACCGGGGCGCCAGGCAGCGACGTTACGCGTACGCTGCCTTGCACCGGCCAGTCGCCCGGCAAACGATCACGTCAGTCGTCCATGATGGTGCCGAGCCGTTCGACGGCAGCACCAAAGTCTTCCATGAAGTCGTACACGACCTGCTTTGCGGACGTTGGCGAATTCATGAGTCCCACACCCTGACCCACGAAATAGGTTGTGAGCGCTTTGGCACCTGGATGACCTGACTCCGCCAGCGAAGCGACGCGTCCCAGCGCGGGTTCACTAACAAGTGCCTGCAGGGGCATTGGCAGCGGGTCCGGCGCTTCCGGCGCCGTCCAGGCGTCCGTCCACGGAGAGCGCAACTGACGGGTGTACTTGCCCGTGCGACTGCGTGAGCGCACGGTCTGGCGCGAACTCGCGTTGAGGAACTTCTCTTTCACGGCGGGGGCGGTCTCCGCCTCGGCGGTGGTGAGCCAGACGGAACCCGTCCAGACACCCTGAGCGCCCATGGCCATGGCGGCGGCCATCTGACGGCCGGTCACGATCCCGCCCGCGGCGACCACGGCTATGTCGGGGTAGTCGTCCATTTCCTGCAGGACCTCGGGCACGAGCACCATCGTCGAGACTTCACCGCAGTGACCGCCGGCCTCGGTCCCGGAGACGATGATCATGTCGACCCCCGCCTCGGCGTGTTTGATGGCGTGTTCGCGGGCGCCGGCAAGCGCGCCAACCTTGACCCCTTTCTCGCGGGCACGCTCCATCATGAACGACGGCGGTGGCCCGAGCGCGTTGACGATGAGTTTGACGTTCTCGTGTTCGAACGCCGCGTCGATGACGCCCCCCGCGCCTTTCTCGCGGTAGTTGTCGCCAAGTCCGTTGCGCTGCGGTTCGCGGTATAGGCCATCGGTGTCGATGCCGTGCTGCGCGAGCAGGTGCAGGACGTATTGTTTGTGCTCGGGCGGGATCTTGTCCTCGATCTCTTCCGGCGTGAGCGCAGACTCCTTGCTGTCGAGGCTCATGGGAACGAGCAGGTCGACGCCGTAGGGTTTGCCGTCGCAGTGTTCGTCGATCCAGGAGAGTTCGACGTCCAGGGTTTCGGGCGAGTGTCCGACCGCGCCCAACACGCCGAAGCCGCCGGCCGCGGAAACCGCGGCAATGACGTCACGGCAGTGACTGAACGCAAACAGCGGGAACTCGACCCCGAACATGTCGCAGATTTTGGATTTCATGTGGGTCTCCTCGTAACCGGCTTAGAGTACCGCGTCGATCCGCGAGGCGTCCACGAAGCGGGACGCGCCGGCGGGGTGGCGTTGTCGCGTGCGCCGACTTGCGGCTCCGGCGAGACGGAGTCCATGGTGCGTGTCATCCAAAACCACCCTCCGGTACGTAAAGATACTGTCAAGGCTGCGATAGAAAGCCGACAAAGCGCGTCAAACCGCATAAAAAACCGCCCTCTGTCAATGGTTTAGAGGGTACAAAGGCTGTAGGATTGCGCCCCCTATGACGTTCCTAAAGAAGCTCGGAAAGTACGCGATTCCCTTAATCGTTATTGGCGTGGGTATTTTCGGAGCGCGCATGATGATCGCCGCGCGGCCGGAGCCGCCAAAGGTTGCGATCAAACCCCCCGCCGTGCTGGTGGAAGTAGCGACCGCCGCGCGTCAGGCAGTCACGTTCACCGTGCAGAGTCAGGGTTCGATCAGCCCGCGCACGCGCACGACGCTCGTTGCCGAAGTCTCGGGGCAGATCGTCGAGGTGGCGCCTGCCTTCGTCGCGGGCGGATTCTTCAAGAAAGGGGACGTACTGGTCCGGGTCGACCCGAGTAACTACCAGAATGCGCTCAAGCGGGCGGAAGCCGGCGTGAAGCGGGCAGAAACCCAGGTCGCGACCGAGAACGCCCTTGCGGGCTATGCCGCCCAGGACTGGGAACGGCTGCGGAGTCTGAATGCCACGCGGGGCCCCGCTTCCGATCTGACACTGCGCAAGCCGCAACTGGCCGAGGCGCTGGCGGAACTCGATTCGGCCGAGGCCGATTATCAGCGAGCGCTGAGAGATCTCGAGCGCACCGTCATTCGTGCGCCGTACGACGGCATGGTGCGGGAGAAACGTGCGGACGTTGGCCAGTTCGTCAACACCGGCACCGCGCTCGCCGAATCGTTCGCGACCGATGTAGCCGAGGTGCGGTTGCCGCTGACGCAGGCCGATCTCCGGTTTGTGCAACTGCCGCGACCGGGAGAGACCGGGGCGTTGCCCGTCAAGCTTCACGCGCAGGTTGGAGGCGCTCAACAGACCTGGGACGGCCTGGTGGTCAGATCGGAAGGCGTGTTCGATGAGAGTCAGCGCGTCCTGCATGTCGTCGCACAGATTCCCGACCCGTACGAACCTCCGCCCGGTGCGGAACCGGCGCGTGTCGGCACGTTCGTGACGGCCGAGATCACGGGCCGGACGGCGGGCCGGCTGTTTGTCATCCCGCGGCATTCGCTCAGTCGCGGTGACACCCTCTGGATCGTCGGTGACGACATGAAGATCCAGCCGCAGACTGTGCAGATCGTGCGCTCGGACCGCGACTACGCTTACATTGACGGCGGCCTCGACGAAGGTGAACGCTACTGCGTGACACCGCCCGCTCAACCGTTGCCGGGTATGGAAGTCAGGCTCGACGACGACAGACCTGGAAGTGGCTCGCCGGTTGGTACCGCGGCAGTCGCCGATACGGGAGTACGACGCGATGGCTGAGATGATCGACGGCACTCGACCTGCTGATCAGCAGGAGGTCACCGGGCTGATTGCCTGGTTTGCGCGCAATCACGTCGCGGCCAACCTGCTGATGTTCTTCATCATTCTCCTTGGCCTCTACAGCCTGCTCACCATCAAGCGTGAGACGTTCCCCGAGGTCAATACGGGGATGATCAACGTTCAGGTGCTCTACCGGGGTGGTGCTCCGGAAGAAGTGGAGCGCAGCGTCGTCGTCAAGATCGAAGAGGCGGTGGAAGGCATCCAGGGCATCAAGGAGCTTCGCTCGACCGCGAGCGAAGGCTCGGGGATGGTGACGATCGAGGTCGAGGAGGGGTACGACTCGAACCAGATCATGGACGAGGTCAAGCTCGCCGTCGACGGGATTTCGACCTTACCCGGAGAGACCGAACGCCCCGTCATCAGCAAACGGACCTTCCGCAACCAGGCGATCAACGTGCAGGTCGCCGGCGATCTCGACGAATCGACACTCAAGGAACTCACCGAGACGATCCGCGACGAAATGCTCGCGTTGCCGGAAGTGACCTACGTACAGGAGCAGGGAACGCGACCGTTCGAGATTTCGATCGAGATCTCGGAGCAGATGTTGCGTCAGTACGGCCTGACGCTGGAACAGGTGGCCCAGGTGATTCGGCGCTGGTCGATCGACCTGCCGGGTGGCGCGATCCGTTCGGATGCGGGCGACATCCGGCTGCGGACGACCGGACAGGCGTACACAGGTGAGGAATACGCAGAGATTGTGCTCATGACCCGGCCGGACGGTACCCGCGTCAAGTTGGGTGACGTGGCGCACATCGTCGACGGGTTTGCCGAAGAGGAGAGTTACTCCTTCTTCAACGGCAACCGCTCGATGGGCATCAACGCCATGGCGACCGAAGAAGAAGACCCCATCAAGGTTGCGATGGCGGTACGGGAGTTCGTTGAGAAACGTCAGCAAACGCTGCCTGAAGGCGTGCAGCTTCGCGCGTGGGCGGACACGACCGTCTTCCTCAAAGGCCGCATGGACATGATGGTCAGCAACATGTGGATGGGCGGCATGCTGGTGCTCATCGTGCTGTCGATCTTCCTGCATCTGAAGGTCGCGTTCTGGGTGATGATCGGCCTGCCGGTCGCTTTTCTGGGCGCCTTCATGATGCTGCCGACGGCGGACATCAGCATCAACATCATGAGCCTCTTTGGCTTCATTCTCGTGCTGGGGATCGTCGTTGACGACGCGATCATCATTGGGGAGGCCGCGTACGCGGAAACCGAGAAACACGGCTATACGCTGGAGAATATCGTGCGGGGGGCGCAGCGTGTCGCCGTGCCCGCGACATTTGGCGTTCTGACCACCATCGTCGCCTTTATGCCTCTCATCTTTCAGACGGGGCGAACTGCCGCTTTTGCGGGGGCGATCGGCTGGGTCGTCGTGTTCTGCCTGATTTTCTCGCTCGTCGAGAGCAAGCTGATCCTGCCGTCGCACCTCGCGACGATGAAGTCGTCGCACGGCAGCAAGCGGGGCATATCGGACTGGATTGACTCGACGCTCAAGAACTTCACGCAGAACTACTACATGCCGTTCCTGGCAAAGACGATGAAGTTCCGCACGCTCACGGTGTCGGTGTTCGTTGCGCTGATCATCCTCACGGTCGGACTTGTCCAGGGCGGTTTCGTGCGCTCGGTCTGGTTCCCCGAGTTCCAGAGCGACTACCTCATCGCCGAGGTCGAGTTGCGTGAAGGTGCACCCGAGTCGCTGATAAACAGCATCGTGAAGGAAATGGACGGTGCGCTGCGCGAGGTGAACGACGAACTCAAGGTCAGGTACGGGATCGAAGACGACATCGTCAAAAACGTGTGGGCGTATGTGAACGGCGGCAAGTCGGCGCAGTTTCAGGTTGACCTGCTGAAGTCGGAAGATCGCGGCGAGAGCAAGATTCCGATGAAGGAAATCGAGGTGCTCTGGCGCGACAAGGTTGGCGCGATCGCGGGCACACAGAAGCTCGAGTTCCGCTCCATGAACCGCATGGGCGGCGGCAAACCCATTGCGCTCCGCGTGCAGGGGAGCGACTCCGAACAGGTGGATGCCGCGAGCCTCGCGCTTGCGGATCATCTGCGCGGCTACGACGGGCTGTTCGAGGTCCAGAGTTCCGCACAGGCGGGACCCGAGGAGCTGAAGCTTTCCATCAAGCCGGAAGCTGAAGCGGCCGGCATCACGCTCGCGGATCTTGCCAGTCAGGTGCGGCAGGCGTTCTACGGCACCGAAGCGCAGCGGATTCAGCGCGGCGACTCGGAAGTCCGCGTGATGGTTCGTTATCCGCGCGAAGAACGGAAGTCGATCGGGAACCTCGAATACATGTGGATCAAGACGCCGGACGGCCGCGAACTGCCGTTCGGTTCGGTGGCGGATTACGAGATACAGCGCGGCTACAACGCGATCCAGCGGGAAGACGGTCGGCGCACCGTGACCGTCGACTCGAACGCCAACGTCGAAGCAGTCGAGCCGATGAAGATCGTTGGCGAGGTGTTCCGGAACTTTGTCCCGCAACTTCGTCAGGAATATCCCGGCGTCACCGTCTCCATGGGAGGCTCCTCACGGGACGCGCAGGCGTCGATGGTCGAGATGTTCCAGTCGTTCGGCATTGCGCTGTTCGGCGTGTACATCCTGATGGCGGTCCCGCTTAAGTCATACGTGCAGCCGCTCCTCATCATGACGGCGATTCCCTTTGGGATCATTGGGGCGGTTGTCGGCCACATGGTTTTCGGGATTGCGCTTTCATCGATCTCGTTCATCGGCTTCGTCGCCCTGGCGGGGGTGGTCGTGAACGACAGTCTGATCATGGTGCACTTCATCAACCGCCGGGTGGCGGAGGGTGCGCCCGTGATGGAGGCCGCGATCGAGTCGGGAGGTGCGCGCTTCAGGGCCATTCTGCTGACGTCGCTCACGACGTTCTTCGGGCTGCTGCCCATCATGTTCGAGCAGTCGATGCAGGCGCAGATCGTGATCCCGATGGCCGTTTCGCTCGGCTTTGGCATCCTCTTCTCGACTGTCATCACGCTCGTGCTGATTCCGTGTCTCTACAGTGCGCTGTACAGCGTCAAACACGGCCTGATCGGGATGTTTCGCGGTGGGGACGAAGAGGTAGCCGAACCGCCGCTCGTGGTCAATGTTGCGGAACGCTCGACCCCCGGTGCGACCCCGGGCGGGGGCGGCTGAAACGCGGCAACCCGGTCTGTTGACGCCCGCCTTTGTGCGGGCGTTTTTGCATCTGACGTCGGGCTTTGACGGCAGGCCGAGGTGAGCGCGTCGCCGGGTTACACTCGGGCTGACCACCATCAAGGGATCCTCATGACAACCGAGTCCAACCTGATTTATGGCGATGCAGGGGGAAGACCCTTGCATGCGGATCTCTACCGTCCCGATCAGGCCAACGGTGCAGGAGTGCTGATGATCCACGGCGGCGGCTGGCGCCAGGGCAACAAGGAGATGGTGCGGCGCCAGGCAACCGCGCTGGTCGGGCACGGCTTCACCTGTCTCGCATGTGAGTACCGGCTGACAGGCGAGTCGACCTGGCCTGCACAGATTCACGACGTGAAGGCCGCGATGCGCTGGTTCCGCAACGAGGCGGGTGCCCTCGGTCTCGACGTCGCGCGTCTTGGTGCGCTCGGCAACTCCGCGGGCGGCCATCTGGCGCTCACGCTGGCAGGAACAGTGGGGCTTGCCGACTACGAAGGTGAGAGCGGCACGCCCGGTGTCGATACGTCGGTGGGCGCTGTGATTGCGGTGTATCCGGCGGTCAAGTTTCACGTCGGTGAACGCACGTCCGGCGCGAACAATGCCGAGGCCATCCTTGGCAAGAATCCCGACCCTGCGGAAGCAGAACGGGCGGGTCCGATCAATCACGTGACGGGCGACTTTCCGCCAACCTGTTTTGTACACGGCAACGGCGACAAGGTTGTGCCGCCATCAGCGAGCCTCAACTTCTACAACGCTCTGGTTCAGGCGGGCGCCACGGCGGAACTGCATATGTACGCCGAGACTCCGCATGCGTGGGCACGCTGGCCAAACTGGATCGAGCCGACCATGTCGCAAGCGGGCGTGTTTCTGCGGCGGTATCTGGTCGGGGAAGAACAATGGGGTGAGCCCGCCCCGGGTTGGGAATAGCGCAGTTGCGCTGGCCACTGAAGCGCCGAAGCGACTTCGTGTGGGTCCTGGCTGGGGTCGGAGAGTCGGATGATTACCGGAGCGTGTTTCTGCGGTGAAGTACGGTACGAAATCTCTGGCCGGCTCTACGACGCCCGTTCGTGCCACTGCTCACGATGCCGCAAAGCGTTCAGTTCGCAGGCGTCTGCGTACGCGCTTGTCGACGACGCGCAGTTTCGTTGGGTAGCCGGTGAAACGCTGCTCACGTCATATGTTGGCGAACGGGGGTTTGGTCTGCAGTTCTGCAGCTGCTGTGGCTCCACGCTCTGCGGCATCCACGACGGAACCGTTCACGGCGTGACGCTTGGCTGTCTCAACGACGATCCGGAGATCGAGATTGCGCGCCACATCTTCGTCGGGTCGAAGGCGACGTGGGAGGTGATCCCGGAAGGCGTCACGACCTTCGATGCAGGGCCTGACGACGATGTAAACGATGGGTGACGCGGGCAATCGAGAGGGGCAGGCGTTTCTGCCGGTCGCCAGGACGCCGCGCACGCTTTCTGCTGAGGCGGTACAACACTTCAATCAGAGGGACTACGTCGCCGACCTGCCGTTGCTGGACGCGGCGGAGGCTGACGCGCATCGCGCCTGGTTCGACGGCGTTTCGGCGCAGTTTCGTGCAGCCGGCAAAGACGCGTACTCCATCAATGGCTACCATGCCCGGCTGAAGACGCTCCACGACCTCGCAACCCATCCGCTCCTGCTCGACTACGTCGAAGACCTCATCGGGCCCGACATTCTTTGCTGGGGGACGCACTATTTCTCGAAGGAACCGGGCGATGCCCGGGCGGTCCCGTTCCATCAGGACGCGGTGTACTGGCCGTTCCGCCCGTATCGGACGTTGACGGCGTGGATCGCCGTGGACGACGTGGATCTCGAGAACGCGCCGATGTGCTTTCTGCCCGGCAGTCATCTCGCCGGACCACAGGAGACTCGCGAACGGGACGGTGACGTCGTGCTCAATCTCGAGACGATTGACTATGCGGCGATGGGTGCGCCCTGGCCTCTTACGATGCAGGCCGGCCGCGTGTCGCTGCGCACGGATCTGCTCGTACACGGATCAGCGCCGAACAGATCCGGCAGGCGCCGCTGCGGTTTGACGTTGCGCTATGTTCCGCCGGAAGTCTGGGTGTATGCCGACAACGATCTGGGATGGACAAGCAGGGTGTTGCTGTGCGGGGGATCCGCGGACGGGTCCGCGTGGGAGCCGCTGGAAGCGCCTCGCGGGGATGGACTGACGCTCGGTCAGGTTCGGGACTGAGGAGGAAACCGGGACCCGCGGCGTGCGGGTCCCGTTGTTCGACCTTCAGAGCGTGCAGTCAGCCACGTTGGTCTGGTCGATGACGATCAGTTGAGGCAGGGTGCCTTCGCTGCCGTCTGCTGCGGGGTCGCGCGCGATGACATCAAGCACTCCTCCGGCGCTCAGCACAAGATCCTGGACTTCGATGGCGATCGTATCGGTCGTACCTTGCGGAGTGACGTAGACATCGTAGGTTCCTGGTGAGACGGACAGGATGCCCGTGTCAGCCATGAACGGCACAGCGCCAAACGACGGCATGACTTCTGCGGAGGTGATGTCGGTGCCGTCGGCAACGAGATAGAGATCAACCGCTCCGGTTGCGCCCGATGCGTGGGTCACGCGAATTTTCGATTCCGTTGCGACGCTGCGCAGGTCACCGCCCAGGGCGATCGGCGCAATGGCGGGTGTGCTGGTGAGCATGCCAGCGACGATTGCCGTTGACGTCGTTGCGGCGGCTGCTTCGAACGGAAATGACAGCGCCACGGTCATGGGATCGCCTGCAGCCGTGATGTTCAGCGTGTAGCTGCCCACGGGAACGGCGTCGATTGCGCAGACATTCGGGAATGCGACATCGCGTGCCAGCGCGATTGCGTCGTCTTCGGTGGTGGCTGCGGAGTCAGCCAGGATGTCGACACTCGGAGCGTCAGGCGAAGCGTGGACTGCCACGACCGCTGCCGGTGTACCGGTGTCACGGATTGTACTGGCCGATTCACCGTCGAGGACGACCAGCTCAACCGCCGCGGCACCGGGGCCGGTGTTGGCAACGGCAGTAATCAGGAGATCGGCGCCTGCAGCAAGCGCAACCGTACCGGAGTCGTAGACGACGGTCGTGGGGTCACCGGCCGCTGTCACGCGAATCTGGTAGTCGCCGCCCGGTACGTCGACGCGACCGGTGCTGTCCTGGAATCCCAAGGGAGCCGCGTTGATCGGGTTCGAGG
>MDTE01116095.1_pt1 | contig 31259 bp, 20 predicted proteins | sample 811231 | NCBI WGS metagenome assembly MDTE01 (sample SAMN05326651, study PRJNA326480) | marine metagenome | isolation source: seawater | place: Indian Ocean: Red Sea | collected 2010 | reverse complement strand
TTTGATGATGGAACGGAGCCTTCATCGGACTGGGCGCCGAACCATGAGTTCCCTGGGTTTGGCGTGTATACCGTGGTTCTAACCGTGACAGACAACGAGGGCAGTCGTTCGAATGATACAGTGGAGGTCGAGGTCCTTGATCCGATCACCTGTGGTAGCACGTGAGGCCAATAATGGAGTGGGCCGGTCGGGTCCACAGAAAAAGGTGCTGGGGCCAAGTTCTTTGTCGGTCACGTTTTTTTCTAATTCGGCTCCAAACATCGATCCTTTCCTGCTACACTCCCGCAAACATTATAGACGGACTGGGTTTTGATTAGATTGCATCGATTGCTGGGCCACGGGTTTCGTTGGCGATTCTGGATGGTTGGACTCGTCCCATTTCTGATCGGATGTGCCGGAGGTGGGACCACCCCGGGGCCAGGGGAGATGATCGTCGAAATAGAAGAGCCGGCCATCGTTTTTGATAGGGCTGCACCGACCATCGACGGCCTGGTGGCTTTCTATCCCTTTACGGGGGACGCGACCGACCATAGTGGTTGGCATAACCATGGGAATGTCATGGGAGCGGAATTGACCCGTGATCGTTTTGGCCGACGAGACCACGCCTACCAGTTCGACGGAGACAACGACTGCATCATTCTTTCGGAGCGTGCGGTAGACGAGAGCCTGACAGACTTTACCGTCTCTCTCTGGTTCAAGACCGGTAGCGGCGGCAAGAAAGAGGAGACCTTTCCTACGGGGAAACGAGCCCTCTACTTCGAAGCGATCTCCGGTGGACCCGGACTGTGGATTCGGATGGTAGCAGGACAAGACAAAATCGTGGCGTCGGCGAAGAATCAGTTCAGCGTCGAAACAGTCAGTGCCTTCAACGATGGCCGATGGCACCATCTCGTGGTTACCGCCGAGCAGGGATTACGGGTACGAATATATGTCGACGGCGCTCTGGCCGCAGAGAGCGAAGCGGGTCTAGAATTTTTTGCTGATGAGCCCACCCCGGCGATTCCTGTCATCGGTCGTACGGGAGAGGCTGGCTCCACCGAAACCCGACATTTCTTCGACGGTGCATTGGACGACATATCCATATTCCAACGTGGGCTCACCGAGGACGAGATTGAAGTTCTCTGGGATGAGGGACCAAACCGGCTTCCGGTCGCGAAGGGCGGAGAGGACCAGACCGTCTTTGATTTGAAGGTCGACTTTGATGGTTCTGCTTCCTTTGACCCCGATGGGCAGGTAGTGGAAACACGTTGGGACTTTGACGATGGCAGCCCACCAAGTTTTGCTGTGGCACCAAGTCATGAGTTCAGCACCCACGGAACCTATGATGTGACTCTGACGGTCACCGATGATGAGGGCGGAGAGTCCACGGACATTATTGTTGTCGAGGTTTTTGACCCCAACTGTGTGACGATCGACTGCATGGGTCGCGGAGCCTGGGACCCAGAGTGGGCCGACAAAGAAGTCGATATGCTCCATGAGGTGAACGAATGGCGAGCCAAAGGCGCCAATTGTGGTGGTGATGAGTTTCCACCCACCACACCGTTGGAGATGAACCCATACCTACGTCGTGCCGCTCGCCTTCATAGTCTCGATATGGCGGTTCGTGATTTCTTTGATCACGATGATCCCGATGGCAAAGGCCCCTGGGACCGTATTGAAGCCACGGGCTATACAGGCGCCGACCCATGGGGAGAGAATATCCAGGGAGGCAGCGCGGACGCCGAGGATGCTGTCTTATCTCTCATTAATAGTCCGGGCCACTGCCGAAACATCATGGATCCTACGTACCATGTGGTCGGCTTTGGATATGTCTTCCTGGGAGAGAGCTCGTTGGTGCATTATTGGACCCAGGTCTTTGGCGGAAGTCACTGAATTGGGCCTATACATTCCTGGGCACATGACATCTCAATAGACTGATGTTATTGGGGATGTCGTGCCTATCGTTGAATTTGGGATAGGGATTTGGTTCAACGCGCGGACTGGGAACGCTCCGTGCAGAGCGAACTCGTTATTAATTGGGATGGTTTCTGGAGGATTCTCATGAAAACACTGAAGTGTTTGTTGCCTATTTTACTGCTCTCTGTACTCGTAGCCTGTGGCGGTTCGAGTGGAGATACCTGCTCCGAGGGCGTGGATGATTGTGGAATTTGTGGTGGGGATAACTCGACTTGCTCCGACTGTAACGGCGTAGCCAATGGCACGGCCGTGGAAGACGATTGCGGCGTCTGTGACGGCGACAACTCGACCTGTACGGACTGCGCGGGTGTGATCAATGGTACGAGCACTCGTGATGATTGCGATGTCTGTGATGACGATCCTACCAATGATAATCTGAGCTGCGCAGATTGTGCGGGGAACCCGAACGGTCTCAGTACGGAAGATGCGTGCGGTGTTTGCGATGACAATCCCGACAACGACAACGAGACCTGCACCGATTGTAATGGCGTTGTAAACGGAGCCAGCACAGAAGACGAATGTGGTGTCTGTGATGAAGATCCGGAAAATGACAACGCAACATGCGTTGACTGCGCTGATGTTCCCAATGGTCTAAGCACATTAGATGAATGTGGTGTCTGTGACGACAACCCGGACAATGACAACGAAACATGCCTGGATTGCGCGGGCGTGCCCAATGGCGAGGCCGTGCATGCCTGTGAGTTCGCAGGAACGAGCACCTGTGATGGCAATACCCTGGTATCCTGCATGGACGCAGACGAGGATGGCTGTCGAGACCTGGTAACGGAGGAGTGTGCTTCGAGTACGCCCTTCTGTATAGAGGGAGATGCCACCTCGGCCTGTATTGCCAGTGCCGATTCCTGTGACGACGCGCTAACGGTTACGCTTCCCTTTACCTTCGCTGGGGAGTCCTTCAGCGAGTACTTTACCGACTCCCTGAACCTGGAGGGTGACAGCTGTATTTCTGGGGCGGATTTGGCAGAGGCTGTATTCAGGGTCTCCCTTGTGGCCGGGCAGACAATTACGGTTTCCGAACATGGCAGTATCGATATCGTCATGAATGTCATGACGGATACCTGTGATGGTGCGACCGCCTGTGTATCTTCTTTGGATGGCTTTGGAAGCACGGAAGCAGTAGGGACCACGTATACGGCGGAAGAGACGGAAACTGCCTACGTGGTGTTCTCTCCATATAGTTCGTTCAACGCGGACAAAGACTTCGACTTGCGCATCGTATCCAATGAGCTCTGCGATAACGGTATCGATGATGATCTCGATGGACTCGCAGACTGTGATGATTCCGATTGCTTTGGTGGAAGTAGCTGCCAGGCAGAACTGAATTGTACCGATGGAGCCGACAATGATCTCGACGAGACTGTCGATTGTCTGGATGAGGATTGTGCCGACATCTGTGGTGATGTGATCTGCGGTGACGGCTTCCTGGATGCCGGAGAAGAGTGCGATGATAGCAACACGGATGCTGGTGACGGTTGTAGTGACCTATGTACCAGGGAAGGTTCCTGTGCGGCCCCGCTTGTCGTAAGTGGTGTTGAGTATCAGATTAGCGGCGACGATTTCGGTGCGGACTTCGCGAATGACCATGCCTTTGCGGGAACCAACTGTTGGAGCGGTGGTGACGATTCACCAGATGCTATATTCCAACTGGAACTCGAAGCGGGCGACGTAGTGTTGCTGGATGAGCCCGGTAGCCTCGATATTTATTGGCAGATTCTGGGTACGGAATGCTCCGATTCCATCGCGGAATGTATTGATAGTGCCGATGCTCCCGAAGAGGGCTTAGAAGTAGAGATTTTCGAATCGGGTACGTATTTTATCGCGGTCGAATCCTATTGTGCCGATCCTTCCGACTGTTCTTTTGGCGGGACGGATTACGATATCCAGATTCGGATTGCTAAGCCGGAAGTCTGCGACGATGCGTTTGATAATGACTTTGACGGATCGGCGGATTGTGATGATTCCGATTGCTACGGAGTTGGACCGTGTACCACGGAGACCAGCTGTGAGGATGGAGCCGATAACGACGCCGACGATGCTACCGATTGCGCCGATGAGGACTGTGCAGAGATATGCGCTGCCTTCGTTTGTGGTGATGGAGTCGTCCAGGCAGCTACCAATGAAGCCTGTGATGATGGGAATACCGACGATGGTGACGGTTGCTCTAGCGCGTGTGTGGTAGAAGAAGGCTGGGACTGTGCCGGTGAGCCGACGGTCTGCGAACCGGGCGTGGCAGGAAGTTGTGCCGTTCCTGTCCATGTAGATAGCGACGCCTTTGTTCTTTCGGGTGAGGACTTCTTTACCGATTTTGATGACACCCAGAACTTTACCTGTGGCTATACCCAGGCCGGAGCTTCTGATGTCGTCTTGAAGGTTGATCTTCTGGCTGGAGAGACCGTGGTTCTCTCTGAGCACGGAAACATCGATGTTGTACTCTATGTTCTGGGTGCGACTTGCGCCGACGACGGAGAATGTATCCAGGACTCCGATTTCGGAGAAGAGGCGGGACTCAGCTATACGGCGGAGGATGATGGAGCCCTCTATCTGGCAGTGTCTTCTTATTATGAAACGAGCAGCAGCAGCGCCTACGAGATCCATGTAGATGTTATCGCTGCGGAAGACTGTGAAGACGGGACCGACAACGATGGGGATGGAGCCGCCGATTGCGATGACTCCGATTGCTTCGGTGTAGGGAACTGCACAACCGAACTGAACTGTGAGGATGGTGCGGATAATGATGCCGACGGCAACATTGATTGTGCGGACGATGACTGTGCTGCTGACGCGCTTTGCGCTGGGGCCATCTCGCTCTCTACGAGCCCCGATGCTCCCATCAATGGGGACACTCCCGTCGTGGTTTCAACTATCGACTTTACCGATGCCGGTTGTGAATCCATCGACACTATAAAAGTGACGGTTGATATCTCCCATGTGTGGATCGGCGATCTGCAAGTTGGCATCACCAATCCGACCGGCACGTCTGTTGCCCTGCACGCAGGTACTGGTGGGAGCGCCGATGATATTATCGGAACGTATCCTGTCGATTTGACGCCGGCAGAGGATCTCGCGGCCTTCTTTGGTAGCCCACCGCAAGGCGTCTGGACTCTGACGGTTGAAGATACCTATCCATCTTCGGATCATGGAAATCTGAACTCCTGGGGCTTGACCATCACCTGTGGTGGGGCAGCTCCCGAGGTGGAAACCGACTGTGGTGACGGTCTTGATAACGACTTCGACGACGCTCTCGATTGCGACGACTCCGATTGTACCGACGATCCGATCTGTGCGGCACCCATCACGGTTGGCGCAGCGCCCAACGAGCCCATCGATGCGGCCAGCCCAATCGTTGCTTCGTCAGTCGACTTCACAGATACAGATTGTGAAGCAGCGCTCAGTGTGAAGGTATCGGTGGACATCTCCCATGAGTATATCGGAGATCTTGTCGTCGATATTGCCCACCCAGACGGTACGACGGTTACCTTACACGGGGGCACTGGTGGGAGCGCCGATGACATTATCGGCACCTATCCTGATGATCTGACGCCTGCGGGAGATCTTACGGTATTCCATGGTCTTCCACCGCAGGGGACCTGGACATTGACGGTTGAAGACACCTTCCCAAGTTTTGATGATGGAAACCTCAACGCATGGGACCTCCATATCGTATGTGGTAGCGAAGGGGCTGGTCCAGTGGCCGAGACGGACTGCTCTGACGGTGTAGACAACGATGGCGATGATGCGATCGATTGCGCCGACGACGACTGTGCGGCTGACATAAACTGTGGCTCCGTATCCCTTGGCAGTTGTGCCGCTCCTGTCCAGGTAGACAGCGACACCTTTGTTCTTTCGGGTGAAGATTTCACGGCGGACTATGGAGACTCCCAGAGCTTTGCCTGTGGTGATTCACAGGATGGAGCTTCTGATGTCGTCATGGAGGTCAATCTTCTGGCCGGAGAGACCGTTGTTCTCTCCGAGTACGGTGGAGCCGATGTGGTCCTCTATATCCTTGGCGCGACCTGTGCCAATGATGGAGAGTGCATCGACGATACCGACTTTGGTGAAGAGGAGGGACTAAGCTATACGGCTACGGAAGACGGTAGCGTATATCTTGCCGTTTCCATGTGGTCTTCCGATCCGTTTACAGTGGATTACGAGATTCATGTCGACATCATTGAGGCCGAGGCCTGTGACGATGGAGACGATAATGATCTCGACGGTGCTGTAGATTGTGCGGACAGTGACTGTTATGGCGTTGGCCCATGCACCACTGAAACCGAGTGTGGTGATGGTGAGGACAACGACGCAGATGGCGTATCCGACTGCGAAGATGACGACTGTTCCGACAATATCCTATGTGGTTCCGCTGTCATTGTATCGACCGATCCGAATCAGCCAATCGACGAAGACAATGCCGAATTCGATTCTACCATCGAATTTACCGACACCTGTCCGTCTGTGGTCAGTCTGCGGGTCCATGTGGATATTACCCATTCCTGGATTGGTGATCTGGGCCTGACCGTTATCGCTCCAGATGGAACTACCGCCGTGCTTCATGACTATAGCGGTGGTTCGGCGGATGATATTGTCGGTGTCTATCCAACGACTCTGACGCCGGTTGACGACCTGTCGGTGTTTAATGGCACCGCACCCCAGGGGACGTGGACGTTGACCGTGAGTGATTCCTATCCCGGTTCGGACGATGGTGTGTTGAATTCCTGGTCCGTGGACGTAGTCTGCGGCGATGCACCGCCTGTAGTCGCAGGGATCTTTATTTCCGAGTACGTGGAAGGTACCTCCAATAACAAAGCGTTGGAGATCTACAACCCCACAGATGCCGGTGAAGATTGTACGCTCACCATTGACCGTAATGGACCGACGAGTTCGCCTCCCTCCATTATAGGTTCGTTCTCAATCGAGAGCGGTGCTACCTACGTCTTCTGCCATAGCAGTGGTGTAGCATCGAGCGGTGGTGTGATTCCTGACGAGGTATGCGACATGGTTACAGGATCGTTGAGCCATAACGGTAACGACTCCTATATCCTCACCTGTGGCGGTCCGATTGTGGTCGATGTCTTTGGCAACCCCACGATTGATCCCGGCTCTGGTGGTTGGGATGTCAATGGTGTCGGTACCAAGGATCAGACCTTGCGCCGTAAATGCGAGGTGGTCTCTGGTGATCCCGTTGGAGATGATGTCTTTGACCCATCCGTTGAGTGGATCAGCTACGACGCGAACACGGTCGATGGACTGGGTACGCATTGCGAGTAATCACTATACGTAGATGTAACGAAGCCGGCCTCGCGCCGGCTTCGTTGTTTTTGGCCGGGTAGATTACCAGGTCGCCTGGTATACCCCACCACCGACAGTGCCGGCGTAGATGGCGCTTCCATTCGGGTCAATCGCGATGGAGCGTAAGAAGGTTGGGCTTAACCCGAAGGAGAGCTGGTGCCAGTCGTCGCCGACTTCCAGGGAAACGTAGAGCCCCTCTTCGGTGGCCATATAGATCCGACTTCCGGACCCTGGCTCGAAACGGATGGCACGAACTTCCAGGGTAGCCGGACCGTTGGACGCCAGCTGCCAGGATTCTCCGCCATCAAGGGTCCAGAAGATCCCCGCATCTTTCGAAAGAACAACCACATGATCTGGGTTGATTGGGCTCACCGCTACTTTGGTTACGATGAACGGCAGTCCGGAGCCTGCTGCGGTCCACGTCTGACCGCTATCTTCGGATTTGTATAGGTGGGATCCATCGTTGATTCCAACGTAGATGGTGGAGGGGACGGCCTCACAGATGTCCGCGTCCATGACGAGTGGGGGGAGGGTAGCGCTGATGTCTAGCCAGCTTGCGCCACCATTCATGCTTTGAAAGATCCCATTCATGGAGCAGGCTGCGTAGATCTGGCTGGTATCTTGTGGGTTGATGAGAATTCGAAATGGGGAGAGAGCTTCGAGTCCATGAACACCGAAGGTACTTCCACCGTTCTGGCTCAAATAGAGTTTACCTCCGGCCGCAACGAAGACCCGTAAGGGATCCGTGGGGTCGACAGCGACATCGGAAATTATCGTCGGACAATCCAATCCGCTGGACGAAGCCGACCATTCGTCGCCACTCCGCCGGAATAGACATTGATTGACGGTTCCAGCAAATAGGTCCCCGCCGAATGGCACGGTGGCGAGAGCGGAGATTGAAGAGGCTACGAGCCCCTGGTTGGACTCTTCGACGGTCGCTCCGGCATCTTCTGTACGCCAGGCACCATCTCCAACAACCAGCAGCGAATCGGTATTGTCCGGGTGAATGCTAATGGCTCGTACGCTCGTCTGCTCTACAAGGGCTGTGGGGGTCCATGTCAGCCCGCCATTCGTACTTTTCAGCAAGGCCTCTTGGCCCAGGCCAAAACTCGTCTGATCGGCGGCAGCGTAGAGAATCGCGCTATTTACCGGGTCGGCTACGAGTTGATGGATATCGCTCGTGGCGTTGCTGTTTAGGAGGCTCCAGCTTGCACCACCATTCGTGCTCTTGATGATATTCGCTCCTCCCATAAAGAAGCTATAGTCGGTTGCCAGAATTGTATCCGTGTCGTCGTCATAGACGAAAGAGCCGACATCGGACGGTGCGGGAATTCCACCGCTCGCCGGGTATACCTGTGCAAAGGTGTTTCCACCATTTGTGGAGCGGAAGATTCCATTCGCGTGGGTTCCTACCAGAATGGTACTGCCACCATCGAGTTCAAGAATGGTCTGTGCATTCAGGTTGCTATTAAGGCTCTCCCACGACGCACCTCCATCGGTACTGCGATAAATGTCCGACGAGCCCGCGTAGATTCTGTCTCCATTGATATGGATACTGCGAATCCCGTCCCAGGTGGTGACATCATCGATACCAGTATTCGAATGGGTCCAGCTATCAGCTCCATCGGTGCTGATGAACATCCCACCGTTTGTCCCTGCGAACAGGGTGTTTGTGGAAGGATCAACAGCCAGAGAGCGCACGATGTCATAGAACATACCAGAGCTCGTCAGCTGCCAGGTAAGCCCGCCATCGAGACTTCGGAATACGCCGCCATAGGTGGCCAGGTATATCCGGTCGGGATCGATGCTATCTCGGACAACCGCGTTTACGGCTCCCACCCCTGGCCCCCCCGCGCTGGTCCAGCTTGAGAGAACATGAGCTTGGATTGTGACCTCGGTCGTCGAGGTATCCTCCGCTGTGATGGTGAGTTGGGCCATATGAAGACCTGTGTCCAATGTGGTTGCGTCTATAGATACGGTCACAGACGTTGGTGCCATCCCGGTCGATTCGTGTACTTGTAGCCAGTCTTCGCTGGTCTCGACGGTGTATCCCATGGGGCCATCCGCAAGTTCGATTTGCAGGGTACGGCCTTCGGAGACGGCGCCCGTCTGCGCTGGAAACACCATCGCCGAGGGAGACGCGGAGACATTGTCTACAGGGGGAACATCGGCTCCCGTCTGGTCGGGGCTGCCCATATCCGAGACATCTTCTGGAGCGCTATCAATCGTCTCTTCTGCATCGCTGACAGAGGTGTCCGATGTGTCCATGGCATCGTAGACGTCGTATGTGTCTGTGCTGCCGGTGTCGGTGCTGCCGGTGTCGGCGCTGCCATGATCTTCGGTGTCGACCACATCTTCGACGATGCAATCACAGGGATCAAAGGTACCCGTGTCGTTACAGAGCTGTGTTCCTTCGCCGCCTTGTGGGCAGGGGCATGACACCAGATTACCTGGAACACAGGTCTTCCCACTATCACCACCGCTGCAACCCCATAGAAGGGAACAAGCCAACGCCAAAACAGTAATTCGAATGAATCCAATCATCGTATGTCTCCTCCACCCAGACCAGAGGCCGACTACCCTACCCACGAATAGACGTCAATGAGAATTCCATACGGAATTCCACGATAGATTAGAAGTCAGACTTACGGTTTCCACCTTGATTGGAGGGGTCCCCGTCTTTATCCCAGGTCTTCCATGCACCGTCTGGAATCCCGTCTATATATGCGCCCTCTGCACGCTTCGTCCCGTATTCATCCCAGGTCTCCCAGACCCCATTTTTCTTATCGTCCACATAGGGACCGACAGCCCGTTTGTTGCCCTCTGGATCATAGGCTGTCCAGGTGCCGCTTCGCCGTCCTTTCTGGTAGGGGCCCTGGCGGTGAACACGTCCGTTATCGTGCCATAGGGTCCAGGCTCCATCACGCACATCGTCAACGTAGTGTCCGGCCGACTTTTTGGTTCCGTTTCCATAGGAATGAACCCAGTCTCCGCTCTTCTTACCCTCGGTATAATTACCCTGCGCCTCGAGCACTCCGTTTGGAAAGTACGTGGCCCATTGTCCGTCGCGCTTTCCGTTCCGATAGGTTCCCTCGGCTTTCAACCGACCATTCGGAAAGAATATTTTCCAAGAGCCACTGCGCTTGTCGCTACTGTATTCGCCTTTCGCGTGGATCTTCGTATTGGCGTAGTAGATGGTCCAAACCCCATTTCGCACTCCACCATCAAAGGCCCCTTCTGCATACCGGGAGCCGTCGGCGTCCCAGATGGTCCAGGCTCCTACCTGGACCCCGTCTTCATACGCTCCCTTGGTACTGGAGGCGCCAGTGTCGCTCCAGGTCTGGAACAGTCCGTGCTTCTTTCCTTTGACGTAGGGGCCTTCTTCCTGCTTTTGCCCATTCAGATACCAGACCGTCCAGTCCCCCACTTTCAAGTCTTTCTCATACCGTCCCTGGGCCAATTTGGTGCCATTGGGGTCCCAAGTGGTCCAGATACCACGGCGCTCTCCCATCCGGAATCGCCCCTCTTCGTATTGGGTTCCAGTGCTATTCCAGAGAGTCCAGAGACCGTGGGGTTTTCCGTCTTTGTACAAACCTCTCTCGCGACCATCATCCGGCCCATCGAGTTGTTCTGGTTCTTTTTTATCGGACGTTTTCTGGGGGGTCGCGGGGGCGGTCTCGGTGTTCCCATTTGGGTTGGGTTTCACAGGGGCTTTGCGTGACCGTGTACAGCCCAGCGCCAGTAGAAGAATCAGAATTGCTGGTCCAGTGCGTCTCATGCTGCGGGATTCTAGCTTTTGTGGGCGTAACTGACCAGTTCCAGAAAGAACCCCCGGTGCAGAACGTTCCCCCGAGAACCCCCCCCAAACATTGGGGGATGCCGCAAAGACATTGGCATTTCGTAGCTGAGAATGGTATGTGCCCCGCCTCGATATTATTATGGATTTTCGTATGGGGATCCTACGCGAGTTTGGAGGCTCGAAATCTATGAAACGTTCACGAATTTTTCTTGGTTCATTATGTTTATGCCTTACGTTCGCCCTGGGCTGTGGCGGCGGTGAAGGCGGCACGAATACTACAACCGATACTGGCTCCGCTGACACGGGGACCAGCAACGATACTGGTACCGTAGAGGACCAGGGGACTTCCACGGATACAGGTACTGGCGTGGATACCAATCCTCCCCCGCAGGACACTGGTCCAGCGGAAGGTGAAGCGTGTCTGACACAAACAGACAATACGATCATTGAATCGGGTCAATTGCAGACGATCCTGGACGGCTGCGCCGCTTCTTGCACGGCCGATGAGGCTTGCCTTAGCACCTGCCTGAACACCGGAGGCTTTACTCCTGCCTGTTCCGATTGCATCGGCGCGTTCTACGCCTGTAGCGTAAACAACTGCGAAGTATGTGAGGGTGGCATTGATGGTACCCTCTGCCTGGGCTGCTTGCATGAGCAGGGCTGTGCGGCCTCTCTTGAGAGTTGTGGTGGGCTTATTATTCCTGACCCACCCGACATTGGTGGCGGCGTGAACCATGAGGGCTTCACCGAGGTTCCCTGTCCTGCCGATCTACATCTGATCGACGAGCTTGAGCCCAATGACGCGAGTGATCTTAGTAACCCGATAACGGTTCCGGATGGTGCAAACGGCTTCTGCATTCGTGGTGGTCTCCTCTGTGGTAGTGACGGGGGGAATAGCTACGCGAATGATCTGGACTTCTTTGACTTCACCTCACCCGTTACTGCCAATGCCGAGTTCCAGTTGGATTGGGCGGAGAGTGGAGATTGGGACTTTACTGTCGTCTCCAACGACGAGGAGTTGATTACCTTTGTCGATGGGATGGGTACATCCGAGGTTGGCTCCACCGGTCTGGTTACAGGTTCAACCTACGCGATTCGTCTTGGTTGCTGGGCCGGTACCGACGGTGCCTACGCTATGTGGGTACGCTGGGGTGACACAACCGAACCTCCGGTCTGTACTCCCGATTGTGAAGGCAAGGAATGCGGCGATGATGGTTGCGACGGAGTCTGCGGAACCTGTGATGAAGGCCAGCTCTGTGGCATGGATGGTCTATGCTCCGTAGGAGATCCCGGCCCTCCATGATCTTTCTCGTCGTTTGACGAATAGTCCGGTTCAAGCGGGTCGTTTGGGTCCTGTTGAATCGGGTTGATACCGAAGCCCGTATGTGTAGACGAAACCGTCATCGCATACGGGCTTCTTTTTTTTTGTAGGTGTTCCGTTGGACTTTGTCGGCAGGGATGATGATAATCGGGACAGTTAAAGGGAATCTTTGGGTAACGCATGTTCGGATCTTGCCGACGAACCATATTCTTTCTAGCGGTGGCATTTTTGCTACCCGCCGTGGCGTTCGCGCAAACCTGGTTACCCGTCGATGACGGGTTGGAGACCCGCTATACGATGGGGCTGGAGAAAAGCGAACTGCAGCCTGGTGAAGTGACAACAGTGACGGTTGGCTTTCGGGTGCAGGATGATTGGTATATCGAAGGCCCTACATCGGAAAACGCGGCCTTACACGTGCAGTCGAGTAACGATGCGGTGCTTCAGATACTCGGTCCTCCGGCAGGCCCTGCTGGGACGCGTGTATTTGACGAACTCCTAGAAAAGCATCTCGTAAAACATATGGGTGAGGTCGCCTTCACACAACGTGTTCGCGCCCATCCCTCCGTGAAGGCTGGTAAATACGATATAACCCTGCAAGTTGAGGGGCAGACCTGTAATAAGGGGAGCTGTCGAAAGCTCCGCAAGGTAATGTTGCAGGCGTCTATCGTCGTGGCTGGCGACCCCATACCCGTCGATCCTGCCGACGAAGCCTTGTTGACCGGGGTGGAACCCGATGATGGTACCGAGCCTGTGGGCTCGCGGATGGGTTTTCTTCTGGCCTGTTTCCTGGGTGGATTGGCGATGCTGCTTCTGCCCTGTGTCTGGCCCATGATCCCGATTACGATCTCGATCTTTGTGAAGCATTCCGAAGAGCATGAAACAGGGGCCTTATTCTATGCGCTCGTCTATGGCTTTGGCATTATCGCCTCGTTTGGACTCATCGGCCTGGCCATCGGTTTCTGGTTACCCCCCAGCTATGCCCAGAGCATCGCCACCAGTGGACCCTTGAACCTATTCATAGGTGTTCTATTCGTAGCCTTTGCCCTCAGCTTTTTCGGGCTCTTCGACCTGACCGTTCCCAACTTTATTCAGCGACGAATGCCGTCTGGCGGGAGCGGTGGTGGCGGTATGGTGATCGCCAGCCTCTTGATGGGGGTTTTATTCACCGTCACCTCGTTCGCCTGCACGGCGCCAATTATGGGGACAATCCTGGTGGCGGGTGTGAGCACTGGCGACAAATGGATGATTCCCCTGGGAATGGCCTCATCCGGTGCTGGAGTGGCGATCCCGTTTATCGCGTTGGCGATGTTCCCCACGACCCTGAAACGGCTCCCACGGGCTGGTGGGTGGATGAACACCATTAAGGTGGTTCTGGGCTTTGTAGAGATGGCTGCGGCCTTGAAATTCCTTAGTAATGCGGATCTGGCCTGGGATCTACAGATTCTGACCTGGCCCGTATTCATGTGTATCTGGATTGCCATTATGCTGGGGCTGACCGTCTATCTGTTCGGTTGGGTCCGCATGCCCCATGACAACCCCTCGGAGACCGTATCTCCGGGGCGATTCAGCACCGGTATGCTGGTGGCGGGAATGGCCTTATATCTCGTATTTGGTCTATTCCACCCCGAAGAGCCGATGCCGTCGGTTGTGGCGGCGATGACACCACCCCATGAGTATGGCCGGCCCCATCTGAAAACACAGATGAGCGCGGGTACCGAAGGACAGTCCAGCAATGCACTGGTCTGGTACGACGATTGGGATACCGCGTCGGCGGCGGCCGTAAAGGTCAATAAGCCCATCTTTGTGGACTTCACCGGAGTGCAATGCACCAACTGTCGACTGGTGGAGAAACGAGTGTTCCCGCGAGTAGAGCCCACCCTACGAAAGTTTGTGACGGTGAAGCTGTATACAGACTACGGGCCTGGCAAATCGCGCAATATCAAACTCAGGGATCGATACTCTCGTGATCTGCCCTATTACGTTGTTCTATCTCCCGATACGAAGACGGTGCTTTCCCGGCAACGCTACACAGATAGTCCGAAGAAGTTCCAGGCCTTCCTGGATAAGGGGCTCGCCGCATTCGAGAAACTCTCCCCCTCGTCGACTGCTTCTGTAGCGACGCCCCAACCAGAGCTGGTTTGGCATCATTCCTTAGCCGCGGCTCGCGATGCGCAGAAACGAGATACGACAGCGTTATTTGTGGCCTTTGGGGGCAAGTATTGCAAACCCTGCAAAGAGATGGCGAAGACCGTCTTCAAAGAGTCCGAGGTCATGCGGCTCTTTGGCCAATTTACGCTCGCCGACCTGGAAACCCAGGAAGGGGAGGGTATGGAAGAGAACCTGGCGCTTCTGGAAGAGGTAACCGGTATGTCCGATGTGCCGTATTACGCGGTCTTCGATAATAACGGTGCGGTGATTGCCAAGCTCAAAGGTAAACAGCCGGTGGATACCTTCGTGGCGTTCTTGAAAGAAGCCGGCGCCCGGTAGGCAGCCATCGAGCCCTATTCGTCTGCGATAGGGTAGTTACCCGGGTCGGGGCCGCTCAGTATGGGATATTCGTTCAGCTCCCAGACAAAGTAGCCTTCATCCAGTACACGCGCCTTGGTGTAGCCCGCTTCACTCAGGGCATCCACCACGATTCCCGACTCTTCATGCGGACAGCCGCAATAGGCCACGATCCATACATCCTGGGGCAGCTCGTCCATATAGAGTTCGATATCGTAGAAGGGGGCCGAGACAGAACCAGTAATATGGTTGAGGATATAGTCTGATGGAACCCGGGCATCCACCAGGATCATCCTGGCACCCGCAGATAACTCTTCATAGACCTGCTCTACCGAGACAAATCGTTCGGTATCTTCGAAGGCGGGGTCGGGCCCCTCTGGGTGTATCACTGCGCTCTCGGCCGTGAACGGCGTCGGCACATCGCCAGAGCGTTGCTGAATGGGGGTTTCCCAGCTTCGAATCAGTGCGACCAGATCGTTGATCTCCTGGGGTAGAAGCTGTGAGCCGTAGGCGTTCATCGGCGTGTTGGGTCGTCCATGACTGATACTATAATGTAAGAACCCGTCACTGGCCGTGGCTAAGAACTCGGGGTTGTTGAGAGACATATAGGTCCCCCCTTCTCCCTCGGCTCCGTGGCAGCTGGCGCAAGCGATCTCGTAGATCCCTTCCACCCGGGCGGGCTCGCCGGATACGACCATATCGTGAACATCGACGTTGGGTTCGGTCTGCCAATGTCGAATATATTGAACCAGGGCCTGCACGTCGTTGTCGGATAAAGGTCCGGCAAATTCATCGCTCCAGGCCGACATCGGTGTCCCAGGACGTCCCCGCCGGATGGCGTCTCGCAGAAAGGCATCGCTGGCTACGGCCAGAAAATTCTGATTGTTGAGGGCATTGGCCCCATCGGCCGCAAACCCTTCTCCCTCTGTACCATGGCAGAAGGCACAGAAACTCATATAGAGGTCTTCTCCCTGGCTGAGATCGGGACTATCCGCACCACCGCAGCTGAGGGCAAACCATAGAACCAATAGGTAGAGATTTCGAGGGGTGCGTCCCATGATCTATTCCGAGGCGTCGTCGACAGCGACAATGGCGTTACGCACATTGTCATATCCTTCCGTCGTGCTCAGGTTCAAGGAGAGCTCTCCACTCATGGGGAGATAGGTCACCAACTCGCCCGCTCGATTATAGATGTAGAAGTCATCCTTACTCCCATTATGTAGACCCCATACGTTGATGTCTGGCAGGTCCTGCAAGAGAGGGATTGCTGTTTTGTCGACGAAATTCTGCTGCTTATCGATCGCATTACTCTGATTGATAATGACGAATTGAACGTCGCGACCTTCGAGCGCAAATTCATAACGCATCTGATTCAGTTTGATGGACTGGTTTTGGCAGAACCCACACCAGGCCGCCAGGAGCACCGCGACGGTGGTATGACCGCGGAACAAATCCAGTCCATAGGTCGCGTCATAGCCACAAGAGACGGGTTGGAAGTCGGTGAGCGCCCATTCGGGAGGGAGCGCTCCGATACAGGTCCCGGGTGAGGCGACACATGGATCTTCCGGTTCCGGTTCCGGTTCGGGTTCGGGCTCAGAATTCGGGAGTTCATCGGTGTCGTTGGAGGCATCGGGCGTGGGGATGGATGGCTCCGTCTCGGGATCGGGTTCCGTTCGATCGGGGATCTGCACCGGTCCGGGGGCTCTGCTATAGGCACTTTCATCCGGTTGCAGACCAACGCAGCCCATGGGCTCGATTATGGGAAACGTCGGGATGGTATCTTCCGCACAAGCCACCAATAGCACCAACACGACCCCAAGAAGGGATCGAAGCAGGGACCAGCTATGGTTTTTTGGCCTGAACAAAGGTGGACCTCCGACATTGTAGAGCCACATACCATACGAGCATTCCACTACTCAATTCAAACCTGAGCCCGCCCCGGTGGAGTTAGGAGTTTTCGGATGGTCCCATCGGTACGAGTGATGGGGCTGGAATCGACGTATTGAGATACACCGTGTACCATCTCTGAACCCACATTTCTGGAGTATGAGATGAATAAGATTGGGAACCGATTCTGGCTTATTGCTCTAGGGCTAATGGTTCTCGTGCACTGTGGGTCTGGCTCGTCTGGACCGGCTGACGATGTCGTCGTGCCGATTGACGTTCCGTCGAATCTGGATGGCGGTGATACCGGTCCTGTCTCGGATCTAGCAGCGGATGTGGACGAGGACGCCGCGGAGACGTCAGTGAGCGAGGATGTGCCGACGACAGATATGGAGGTTGTTCCGACCGATGCGGAAGACGCAGGTCCTGGTGACACCTCTGACGATACCTCCGAGGACACCTCCAGCGTTGTGCTGGACGAAGGCCAACCCGATCTGGGCCAGGAGGAAGAACTTCCACCGCCTCAATCGGTTCTTTCGGTGACCATCACGGCCCCGGAATCGGACTTGATCTTTGAGCTCGGTACAGAGGTTGAATTCAAGGCGTCGGTGGCCGATAGCCAGTATAGCGGCTCGGACCTCGAGGTGATCTGGACTTCAAGCAAAGATGGGGTCCTCGCGGTCAATACGCCAGATGAAGAGGGGAACGTCTCCTTTACGAGTTCTACGTTATCTGCCGGTGCCCATGCGATCTCCGTGAAATTGATGAACCCTCTCGACCAGGAAGCCATCGACGCCATAGATCTCGACGTATGCAGTTGGCAACAGCCCACCGAGTCCTTTGACACCAATATTGACGGGAGCCAGTGGCAGATCTACGGCGATGCCTATTGGGATGCGGGTGGCTGGTTGGAGATGACCGGTCTGGTGCAGGGGCAGAAAGGCGCCATCTACAATACCGTGGATATTGTCCAACCGGGTGATGTGCATATCAGTTTTCGGATTTATACCGGCTGTCCGAACTCGGCACCGTTTTGTGGAGCGGACGGTTTCGCTATGAGCATCTGGGAAGCCCAGAATGTGGCACAACTCGAGGATCTGATCGACGACGGAAATACGGGTGGTGGCCTGGGATATGGCGTGGCTGGTAACTATGGAAGTGTCGTAGTCAACGCCTTCCATATCGAGTTCGACACCTGGCATAACGAATATAATGGTACCACCCAACTGCATACCGATCCGACTCCGGAGAACCACGTCGGTGTCATGTTGAACGGTGATCCGGGGACCCATCATCTCTGGGCCGAGATCCCCACCATTGAAGATCAGCAATGGCACGACGTCATCGTCGATGTGAACGGTACCAATGTGGTGGTGAAGCTCGACGGTGTATCGATTATTGACGGCAATATTCCAGGTCTCGATTTCCGTGGTGGCTATATCGGGTTTTCAGGAACGACCGGCTATTACTATAATTACCATCGCTTCGATGACCTGAGCTTTTTAGAGGTATGTCTCGTTCCCTGATGGAGGGCCGGGCATGTAAAGGTGCATTCATGCGTCCAAGTTTTATGCGATTCTTGTTTCTCTGTGGCGGGCTTGTCTGGGCCTGTAGTTCGTCGCCACCGGTGGGGTCTACCGATCTCGTAGCGACCGATGTGGTCGTGGACGACAGTAGCGAATCCGATGTGTCGGTAGAGACGAACGATACGGGGGGCGATGACTCCACTCCATCGGACGGCGGGGACGTCGCGGAAGATACCAACAGCGAGGATGTTAGCACGAGCGATGTGGCTGAAGACCTCGGTTCTGATCTCAGCTCCGATGCCGGTTCGGATGTGGCTACGGAACCCGAGGTAGTCGATGATACCCCCAAGAAGGTCCTGTTCCTCGGCAACAGCTATACGGCCGGCAATAACCTGGTGGGGTGGGTCGCCGATCTGGCGATCGCGGCCGAGTATGGACCAGGCCTCACCACCAAGGGGATTACCTATGGGGGATATATGTTGCAGGATCATCAGCACACTCCCTCTACCATCGAGACCATTCAGACCGGCGAATGGACCCACGTAGTGTTGCAGGAACAGAGTACGATTCCTCTTATCGCTCTGGGGACCATGCAGTTCGCCGCAAGCTCCCTGTCCTTTACCATCAAGCAGACGGGGGCCGTCCCAGTTTTCTTTGAGACCTGGGCGCGTCGGGAAGGGAATCCATTATATGAGACCGATCTGGCTGGTCATACGCCGGAGAGCATGCAGGAAGCCTTGCGCAATGCCTACACCCTGGTCACCAACGCCAATGGTGGGGTGTACGCTCCGGTTGGCGACGCCTGGGAGATCAGCTTGGCGACCCACCCGGACATACCTCTTCATTCTGGAGATGGTAGCCATGCGGCACCCGCGGGGACCTATCTCGCGGCTTGTGTCTTCTTCTCGCTTCTTACCGGTCAAAGTCCGGTGGGGATTGAACTCTGGCCTGAGAGCCTGACGGAGCAGGAAGCTTTCGCTCTGCAGACGGTGGCCCACGAAACGGTACAGGCCCAGGAATGAATCGACACGTATTGCAGATAGGGTATCTTTTTGCCGGTCTACTCTTGCTTGGCTCGGCCTGTGGCACGAGCAGCTCGGGGCAAGGAACATTGGATATCGAATCGGCGGTAGACTCCGATTCCGGGGTGGACACCGAATCAGCGGTGGACATAAACGCCGCAACCGATGGGCCTGTCGATGGGGGCACGATGGACACCAGCGCCCCGCTTGATAGCGAGGCAGAAGATCTGGGTAAGGATATCTCTGCACCGCCTGGTGACGATGGCGACGTGGAAGACGACGGTGCTGTGGAAACCGTGAACACGGAGGACATCGGCGAAGCAGATCCTGGGCAGCCGGATATCCCGATCGACGAGGGACCACCTCTCTCTGAGCTGACAGTGACGATCACGGAACCAGATCCCGTGGAGGTATCGGAGCTTGGCACCGAAATAACCTTTACGGCTGTGGTGCAGGATAGCCAGTACCTGGCGTCGTCGCTTGAAGCGGTGTGGGCGTCGAATATAGATGGGGCATTGAATGTTCAGGTTCCAGCAGAAGACGGAACCGTGAGCTTTTCAACTTCCAGTCTTTCGGCTGGGATGCATCTGATAACAGTGACGGTGTTGAATCCTCAGGGGCAAACGGCATCCGATTCGTTGGATCAACCGATATGCAGCTGGGCGCAACCGACCGAGAGCTTCGATACGAATATCGAAGGGACGGGTTGGAAGATCTATGGCGACGCATTCTGGGATCCAGGCGGTTGGCTGGATATGACCGGAAACCTGACCTCGAAGAAGGGGGCGATCTTCAACACCGTGGATATTGTGACGCCTGGCGATGTCTCCATCAGCTTTAAGATTATGACCGGGGGAGGGATCAACTCGGGCGCGGATGGATTCGCAATGAGCGTCTATGAGCTGCCCTCCGAGGAAGCCCTGGACAACGTGGTCAATACCGCCTGGGCCGGAGGATGTATGGGCTATGGGGTGTCGAATAACTGTGGTGATCTGACCGTGACCGGCTTCCATGTGGAGTTTGATACCTGGCATAATGCAAACCATAATGATCCCACCACACAGAACCATATTGGCGTGATGTTGAATGGCGATCCGAGCACCCATTATCTCTCGGCTGCGGTACCATCCCTTGAGGATATGCAATGGCATGATGTGACCATTCAGGTGACGGGTACGACCGTTGTTGTCACATTGGATGGGAACGTCATCATTGATGACAGCATTGAAGGACTGGATTTCCGAGGTGGCTATATTGGCTTCTCGGGCTCAACCGGTTGGGCTAGTAACTACCACCGCTTTGATGAGCTTCAGATCTTGCAGGAGTGCATTGTACCGTGAGCATGGATGCTCTGTACCGCTCAGGGAGCCTCTGCTGGTAGGCAAAGGTACATGAAGGGCTCGTTGGCCGGGTCGGCCCGGTTCAACAGCGCCTCTTTCTGGCAGGATGTCTCCGGCAGACTGTCACAACTGGTGGCGTCCGTGGGATCACAGAGGATGCTGCACTGGCTGCCATCGGCTGCATTCGCACAAAGAAGGCTTGTACATTGGCTGGCTGTTGTGCAGGACTCTCCAAGGGTCTTGGTGGCACCATTGGTGTCGAGACAGACAAATTCAGCGAAGGCCGGTTCATCCGGGTTGGTTGCGATAATCGTCGGCTGACAGGCTTCGTCGGCCTCCGTGCAGAAGCTGCCGTCGCCCACACCCACCTGATCGGCCACACCACAGGGGGTGATCGACGAATCCATCGATTCCGGTAGACATACGGGGACGAATAGGTCGTCGTCCGTATCCGCGCTGCCATTGAAGCTATATCGAATCGAGTTACAGATATGGTTCTGGGGGCCGAGGCTACCCACTTCCGTATTCTGCGGGCAATCGGCGCTACTGCGACAGGTGTCGGTACAACCACGAACCTGGTTACCGTCCGCGTCTACGTCCAGGTTGAGACACATGCGATTTGAACAGCTTACACCGGAGTCTCCTCCGCAGATGTTACCATGTTCTCCCTTAACCCACGGATTCGCGTTCGACGTACAATAGAACTTCATGATGCCGTTCCCGGCTTCATCTGCGATCTGTGTCGGGGTGCAGACCTCGCCTTCAACGGTACAGTCGGTGTTGCTGGTGCATGTGGTCAGGGCCCCTTCATGATCGACCGGTTGGCAGATGGGTAGCATCATGAAGGCGTCCGCTGTGTCGGTCAGACCATTGCTGTTGATGTCGATGAAGACGTCGTCGAGACCGCAGATCTGGTTGTCCGCGCAGTCTGCATCCGTACCACAATGCGAGCTGCATGATCCGTTCACACACCAGATTGGGTTTTCGCAAACGCCCCCTGGGATGGCGTCATCCGTATTGATGTCACACGCTTCGCCGAGAGCAACCCGTTCGGTTGGTTTACGAAGACAGCTATGGTCCCAGTCGGCCAACTCGGCCGTAGCGGCACCATTATAGAAGGTACGACAGAAGAATTCGGAGTCGATACAATCATTGTTCACTTCACAATTACTGGGGAAGCAGGAACCGGCGACAACGGGTGGCGGTCCGGAGGACAGCGTCACATTCTGGCATGACCAGGGCGAACAATCCGCTGCCGTCGCACAGCTTACGGATTCGTTATTCGAACAGGTGCCGTCGGTACAGCTGGTCCCCTCCGGAACACAGATGCTATCGTCTGCACCGCAAAGTTCGGAACAGCCAATGCCGATACCAAAGCAGAGGCCGCTTTCGCAGTACCCCAGATCGTCGTTGTAATAGACAGTGGGATCATAGGGGTTGGTCTCGCAGAGCTCGGTGACCCCTCCACCCAGATTGTTGGGGGCGGCACAATAGGTTCCGGTAACACCGAAGACGGTGTGGAGTTGGCATGTCTCGCCGATGGGACAATCCAGCTCTGTCAGACAGGGTTTGAAGTCTGTTCCCGCCAGGCATATGGCGTAATCGCTGCCGGCAGGTGCCGTGATTCGGACACAGCGATAATCCCCTCCATAGGGGCCGTTCGGGTTGGCTCCTGTACAGAGCTCTGGGTAATCTTCCACGCCATCGGGTGTCATTGCACCCGTAAGGTTATTGGCCTGGTCGCTAAGGGACGTGAGGGTACATCGCTTGGTGCAGACAGGTTCACCAAAGGGCACATGACACTCACCATCGACGTCGGAGCATTGGGCGTCGATACAGTCCAGGTAACTGATGACAGCAAAGGTATCGGTCCAATCGCTTGGTTCGAGAGGAGCACATGTCTCCGTTACGAAGCACTCCCCACCAAAGGATGTGCCACTCGCCGATGTGCAGTTTCCTGCAGCGTTACAGGCCGAGCCGGGATCACATGTTCCGCAGCTACCACCGCAGCCATCCTCACCGCACGTCTTCTCTTCGCAATCTGGGATACACTCGGTGGTACATTCTCCACCCGGTGTACAGGCAGCGCCTTCCTCACATTCGCCGCATACTCCATCGCAGCCATCGTCACCGCATTCCTTGCCGTCGCAGGCGGGTACACAGATCTCTACGCAGGAGTTCTCTTCACCACATTCAAAGCCCTCTTCACAGGCACCACAGCTATTACCACAGCCGTCGTCACCACAAGCCTTGTCGGTGCAGTCGGGGGTACAGGGCGGAGCACAGACATTATCGGCTCCACATTCGAGCCCCTCTTCACAGGTACCACAGCTATTACCACAGCCGTCGTCACCACATTCCTTACCTGTACAGTCCGGTTCACAGCCAGGTAGGCAAAGCCCCGAGGCGCTACATTCCGTGCCGACCTCGCAGACACCACAGTCCCCACCGCAACCATCATCACCGCATTCTTTGCCGTCGCAGCTGGGCGTACATTGCGAAATACAGTTGTTGTCTGGACCACAGACGGAACCTGTTGGACACTCTCCACAGCTATCGCCGCAGCCGTCATCACCGCAGGTCTTGCCTTCGCAATCCGGAGTACAAAGGGCGTCACAAAGACCATCCGCTGTGCAGCTTCCCCCTGCACATTCACCGCAGGAACCGCCGCAACCGTCGCTACCGCATTCTTTACTCTCACACTGTGGCACGCATTCGGCGGTACTATTATCTCCTCCGCAAGCCGATAGGCTGAGAACGAAGACTGCGAGAAAAGATACCAGAAAAAAGGAAAGCCGGTTCATTGCGAACTCCGATGTATTCGTTGTCGTGCGAGGTCTTTCCACCCACGATGAAATTTGTAAAATCCCCCCGGGATTTTCGCAGTCCACGTTTTACCAACCTTCATACCCACAACTCAAGTCTTCTCTTTGTTGACCACTTTCGCCCGTGGTCGTAGTTTTTTGGGTATGGACTCTCGCTACGGGGCGAAGTGATGGGACGATTTTTGATCATAAAGATGGGGGCACCGCCCCCCGGGATAGAGACCAGACATGGGGTCTTTGCCGATTGGATAGCGCGAGGGATGGGCGTAGACCGCGATACACTGGACATTGTGGATGTTGTGGCCGACGAGCCTCTCCCTTCGATGGAGTCCTATACGGGTGTCATATTAACCGGCTCAGCGGCAATGGTGACCGACCATCTCCCCTGGAGTGAGCGGGTGGCAGGCTGGCTGAAAGAATCGGGCGATAAAACGCCGATTCTCGGTATATGTTATGGGCACCAGCTCCTTGGAGATGTATATGGCGGGACCGTTGGGCAGAATCCCAGTGGGCGCGAGATAGGCACGATCACAGTCGAACGGACCTCGGAAGCGAAGGATGACCCCTTATTTGGGGGACTGCCGTCGGCGTTGGTGATGCAGGCAACCCATATGGAGTCGTTGATCACCTTACCGGAGAATGCCGTACGCCTCGCGGGCAATCGTCACGACCCCAATCAGGCCTTTCGAATCGGTGAATCCATCTGGGGGGTACAGTTCCATCCAGAGATGAATGCCGACATCATCTCCGAATACATCGTGGCCCGTCGTGAGGCGATAGCCGCGGAGGGGCTCGATCCCAAGGCACTGGTCGAGGCGGCGAGCGACAGTCAACATGGGGCCGGTTTGTTGGCTCGGTTTGCTCAGATCGCGGCCAGCCGGTAAGGAGAGTAATCCGAACCGGTTTGAGAGGCGATAATGAGCGAGATTTCCTGTAGCCACGACTACATCAACAGTCGAGATGGTACCCGTCTACATACGGTACAGTGGCAGGAACCTGCAGAGATCCGGGCGCGTCTGCTCTTTGTTCATGGGTGGGCAGAGTATATCGGTCGCTACCAATTTCCAGTGTCCTGGTTTCAGCCCAAGGGGTTTGCCTGCCACGGTCTGGATTATCGCGGCCATGGAGAGAGCGAAGGGCGTCCCGGCTATGTGCGTGACTGGCGAAATTACCTCGACGATGTAGAAGCCTTTCTGCGAACGATTCCCCGTGACGACGACATTCCGCTCTTTCTGGTGGGGCATAGTCAGGGCGGGCTTATCGTGTCTCGTTTGCTTGAAGAGCGCGGTGATTTTGGCCTGTCGGGCTTAATCCTATCGTCACCATTCTTTGCTCTGGGGCGAGACCTCACGCTGGTAGAGAATGTGATGTCTCGTGTGCTCTCCCGTGTGGCTCCCACGATGCCGCTGCCGTCGGGAGTGGGAGCCGAGGGGATCTCCAAAGACCCTGCGGTGGTACGCGCCTACGAAAACGATCCAAAGATTGTGAAAAAACCACTCGCGCGGTGGGCCAATGAGCTTATGAAGGCACAGGCCGCTGTCGTTGTTGAGGCTCCCCGAGTCACGGTGCCCTGCCTGGTCATGGGTGGAACGGACGATCCCGTGGTTAGTGTCGATCAGATCCGAGCCTTCTATGAGGCCTGTGGTTCCGAGGATAAGACATTGGAAATGTTCGAAGGTCTGCGTCACGAGATCTTCAACGAATTGGAACGAGCCGATGTCTTCGCATGCATGGAAGCCTGGTTGAACGGGCGGCTATCGGCACAATCTGTTTCAATCTAAGAACAGATCGTATATATAGCCCTGCCTTCTCGGGGATGCATCCCAGATTGCGGAGAAAGTTCTTGGCACCGAGCGATACAAAATCAACCAGCACAGAGTCCATCGAATCGGCCGAAGGAAGCGTTCGGTCGAACTTTATCCGGGACATTATTGATGCGGATAATCAGACGGGTGTCTATGCCGGTCGGGTGGTAACCCGCTTTCCGCCGGAACCCAATGGCTATCTTCATATCGGCCATGCGAAGTCCATCTGCCTCAACTTTGGTATTGGCCGCGATTATAAGTCGGTCTGCCATCTTCGATTCGATGACACCAATCCGGAAAAGGAAGAGACCGAGTACGTCGAGTCCATCAAGGAAGACGTGAAGTGGTTGGGCTTTGACTGGGGTGAAAATCTGTACTTTGCGTCGGATTACTTCGAACAGATGTACCAATATGCGGAAAAATTAATCCGTGATGGAAAGGCCTACGTAGACAGCTCCAGCAAAGAAGAGATCCGTGAACATCGCGGCAGTCTGACGGAGCCGGGACAGGAGAGCCCCTATCGGAACCGCTCGGTGGAAGAGAACCTGGACCTGTTTCGGCGTATGCGTGCCGGTGAGTTCGAAGACGGTGCCCATGTGCTTCGTGCACGTATCGACATGGCTTCGCCGAATATGCTGATGCGCGACCCCTTGCTCTATCGCATTCGTCATATGACCCATCATCGCACTGGCGATGACTGGTGTATCTACCCCATGTACGACTACGCCCATTGTCTGGAAGACGCCATCGAGGATATCACCCACTCCATCTGTACCCTGGAGTTTGAGAACAACCGGGCGCTATACGATTGGGTTCTGGAAAATGTGGAGACGCCGAGTCGGCCCAAACAGATCGAGTTTGCGCGCCTGAACCTGGGCTATACGATCATGAGTAAGCGAAAGCTCCTGCAGCTGGTGCAGGACGGTATCGTGGAAGGCTGGAATGATCCCCGCATGCCCACCATCTCCGGGATGCGTCGCCGAGGGGTTCGACCCGAAGCGATTCGCGCGTTCTGCGATATGATCGGGGTGGCCAAAGGCAACAGCACAGTCGACATCGACAAGCTCGAATACTGTATTCGTGACGATCTAAACCCACGAGTACCCCGGGTCCTCTGTGTATTGGATCCTCTGAAGGTGGTTATTACGAACTACCCCGAAGAGAAGGTCGAGTGGATGGAAGCATCCTACTACCCCCACGATGTCCCCCTGGAGGGGAGTCGGAAGGTTCCGTTCGCACGGGAAATCTATATCGAGCGGTCGGATTTCTCGATGGATCCACCCAAGGGTTGGTATCGTCTGGCGCCGGGCCGCGAAGTACGCCTTCGGTACGGCTACTGTATCCAATGTACCGATGTCGTGACCGATCCGGAGACCGGAGACATCACCGAAATACATTGCACCTATGATCCCGACACCCAGGGTGGTGTTACCGCTGGGCGAAAGGTGAAAGGCACCTTGCACTGGGTTGCGGCCGAGACGGCCCTCCAGGCAGAGGTGCGAGTCTATGACCGTCTGTTTCAGGTCGAAAAGCCCGACGCCGACCCCGATGTAGATTTTCGCGACAATCTGAATCCAGATTCTCTGATCACCTTGACCGGATGTCTTATTGAGCCAGGTGTCGCATCGGATCCAGCGGGAACCCGCTACCAATTCGAGCGGACCGGTTATTTCTGTAGTGATGTGGTGGATTCCAGCCCAGACCGATTGGTCTTCAATCGGATCGTAACGCTACGTGATTCCTGGGCGAAGTCGCAGACCACGAAGGAAGAGGCTCCCGTACAGAAAGCGCCTGCGAAGCGCCGACGGAAACCCCAGGCGAAAGGCCGCGAAGATCTGCGCGCCAAGGCCCGGGAACGAGATCCGGAGCTAGCTACCCGATACGCACGCTATACGGCCGAACTGGGGCTCACAGAGGCCAACGCCGATCGATTGACGGGAGATCGGGGCTTATCGGACTTCTTCGAGGCGGCTCTCGGAGCCCATAATGACCAGCGCGCTGTGGCCAAATGGGTGGTGAATGAATTTCTACGGGTGGCAAAAGACGAAGATGTCGGCTCTTTGGCTTTCAATGGGGCGGACTTTGGCGCGTTGGTAAAGTTGGTAGATACCGGTGTCATTACCAGTGCTGGTGGTAAGCAGGTCTTTGAAGAGATGCAGCGCTCGGGTGATGCTCCGCAGGCTATTGTGGACCGTTTGGGGCTGGCCCAGACCACGGACACCGATGCCATCGCTGCGTATGTAGACGCTGTGTTGGGGCGCTGCCCCGATGAGGTGGCTCGTTATCAAGCCGGCGAGACCAAACTCCTCGGCCTCTTCATGGGGCAGGTCATGCGTGAAAGCAAGGGTACGGCCAACCCCAAAGATGTGCGCCAGCTTCTGGCAGAGAAGCTAGACGGCTAGCAGGAATAGGTTCGCGCGACGACTCAGTTCGTGAGCATCTCGATGACAAGGCTCTCGGCGGGATCGCCAGGTCCGTCTTGTTTATGAATCAATTCCATCGTGGTGGCGTCGAGCACATAGATATGCGGAAGCCCGGTCCCTACCCGGTCGATGGCATCGTAGACCTGGTAGAAGTTGTAATCCCGCAGCACCGGGAAGGTTACGTTCTTGGACTGCACGAACTCTTCCAACTGGGCGAGGGTAGGTGGCGCATAGTCTTTGGTCGCACCAAGTACCCATACAACCTCGAGGCCCTGATCTTTATATTGTTGATAGACCTGCTCGACCGCGGGGGCGTAATTTTCACAGGTCCCACAGTGTCCGGTGGCCAGAATCATCCATACGACCTTTTTGCCGTAGCCACAGGCTTCATGCATCCAATAGAAGGTGTCGTCGGGCTTCTTCAGGCTGAAGTTCTTGATGTGGTCACCCACATCCTTCCCTCTGAGCTCCTCATCGAATTGGCAGTCTGGTCCCCCCTCAATCGGGGTAAATGTGTTGACCTGTTCGACGTCGGGTTCACCTGTGGCATCACCTGCAACTCCGTCGTCACCCTCGCTGCATGCGAACGGTATGAAAAGCAATAGAATGGCTAGAAAACGGAGCGCTTTCATGGTCAACCTCAAGATGGATTTCTGCGTATTCGGCTGGGATCGAGCCGTATCCCCGATGGATACTTCACACCCCCAAACAACAACCAAACCGTACCGTTTGCAGGCGGCGGGTGCAAGGGGATAGAGAAAATCCGATCGGTAATCAGCAATTGCCGAACTGGTTCTGCACTGCTAGCCTGTGCGGGTTGAAGCTTATGTTTCCGGGCAGGAGGAAAAGGATGAACATTCGATCAATTCTGATATTTTTGATTCTTGTTGGTATGTGGGGCTTTGCATGTAGTTCTTCGGGGGGAGATGGAGATGCTAGCACGGCCTCAGATGTCCTGGTGGAATGCCCCAATATTGGTACCTCCGGGCAGGGGGCTGCGGGTGCTGCGTGTGGTTCCAGCTCGGAATGTGAATGTGGTCTGACCTGTAGTGGCGGGGCTTGTAGCGCCTTCACTGGTGAGTATACGGACTGTTCCTGTGGTCCGGATATTAATGAATGCAGTAAACCTGCACCTTCTGGCGCACCCTGCAATCCCTATTGCCAGATCGGATGTACCGAAGAGCAACAATGTTCCTACCTGGGATTTGGCTTTGGTTGTACCGGGATTGGTGAACGGGAGATCGGGGCAGTCTGTACGGATTCGAGTGACTGCGTAGAGGGTATGGCCTGTCTGAAGATCAACAACGAGACCGTGGAGACCTGTCGCCTGTTCTGTAAGGGCGATTCCGATTGTCCCTCCGACCGTAAGTGTAATTTGAATATCACCTGGAATTCAGGGCAGGCGAATCAGACGTCCGTGTCCTTCTGCGGTGAACCCACCGTGGGATGCAATCCGTTCGATGATCCGTTGACGGCCTGTGGGGATGGCGAAGGTTGTTATTATGAGAGTCAGGCGACGGCGTGTAAGCCGGCCGGTACTATTCCTCTGGGAGAGGTCTGCTACAAGGATCCTACCGATCGCTGCGAACCCGGTCTGCAATGTCTGGTTCGATGTGTCGACGTTTGTAGCTCCAATGATGGTAACGCGGATAATCCCAAATGTTCGAGCGAATGTCCGGGTGAGATCATTGAGTTGAGCGCCGAGAATGGACTCGGAACCTGTATGCCCGATGGCCCCTACACCATGTGCAATATCTTTACCCAGGAAGGCTGCGCACCAACCGAGGGTTGCTATAGCGTAACCGGTGGCCACGCCTGTATCACAGCGGGCACCATCGAGATTGGCGAGAGCTGTACTTATACCAACGACTGCGTACCAGGAGCCGGTTGTGTGAATAGCCAGTGCCAGCTGCTGTGCAACGCGGCCGAAGATGCGCCCACAGAAGAAAGCTGTGATGAGCGTTGCGAAGAGATGAGCTTTTTGACTCCGCAGTCCTGGGGAGTTGGCCTATGTGTTGACGCAGAACCAGCAGTCCCCTGTGACTTCTGGCAGCAGGACTGTGAACCAGGCACCTTCTGTTATTATGTGTCCAATGGCGCGACATGCCTTGAACCCAATAACCAGAATGCGGAAGGCGAAGCCTGTCAGTACATTCGAGACTGTGCCCAGGGCCTGGTATGTGCTTCAGACACAGGTACCTGTGTGCAACCCTGTAGCATCTTGGAGGCGGTTCCTCCTGGAGTGCCGGTATGTGCCACGGTATGTGATCCTGCGGGTGGGTTTAAGCCGATCAGCTCCAGCAATCCAGTGGGCTGCTGCACGGACGCCGTCAACAAGAAGTGTATGTAACGACGGGTGTTCGAGGAGCAAAAGCCTCAGATGAGCTGAGACCTAGTTTTTCGGCTCTGGGGCACGGCCTGGTGCATCACACCAGCCGTAGCTGTCACAGGTGAATCCCAATGGGCAACCGCCACAGCTGATGTCTGAGTTTGGATTGCAGGGCCCGCCACAGTCCCGATTCAGACAGAATTCCTCTTGGTTTGGAACTGCGGGACATTCACAGACGCCAGCTCCCTGGGGCATTGTGTCGGTACAAGTAGCACCGCCGAGGCATCGTCCGCATTTTCCATTGCAATGCAATAAAACGGCGGCTGTGGGGTTGTGTACTTGACCACATTCGAGCTCAGCGCATGCATCGGGGCATTCGCACTGACCCGCATTATTACAACCGACGTTTCCTACGTCGAAGGCGCAACTACCGCAGGATCCGCCGCAACCATCCGGGCCACATTCCTTGCCTGCACAATCCGGCTCACAGCTGTTTCCGGTATCTTCGCCCTGCGCGGTGTCCTCAGCAGGACCGGTGTCCTCAGCAGGACCGGTGTCCTCAGCAGGTCCGGTGTCCTCAGCAGGTCCGGTGTCCTCAACGGGGCCGTTGTCCAGCGACGTTCCGGGAACGTTCACATCGCTGCAGTTTGCGGCGAATAGCCCCACGGAGAATAGAAGGATAATGGAAAGAAGGACAGAACGCTTCATGGAATAGACCTCGGATGCTTATGATCCGATGGTAATCGACCATTGACCGATCTACAAATACCTTGGGGCTTTCTGTGAACGAGGGACGAACCAGGTTTAGTGGCTCATACCGCTATGGCTGAGCGGGGCCGATGGTGAAGGTATCGCACCAACCATAGTCGTTGCAGAACTCGATTATAGAGCACGACCCACAGACAATGTCGGTGCCAGGATTACAGGGAGAACCACAGTCCCGGTTTTCACAGAAGATCGCCTCGATGACCGGAATCGGGCAATTGCAGCCGTTTGGTTGCGACGCCGGCCAATCGGGACAGGACCCGCCAAAGGCGCACCGCCCGCATTTCCCATTACAGTGTAATTGTAGTGCCACAGGTGCCAATGGGTTGTATACATCTCCACATTCAAGTGTAGCGCAGGCATCGGGGCAGTCGCATTGGTTATTGGTACAGCCGACGTCCCCTACGGTGAAGGGGCAGTTTCCACAATCCAGGGTGTTGCCGCAGCCGTCGTTC
>MDTE01164285.1_pt1 | contig 31260 bp, 33 predicted proteins | sample 811231 | NCBI WGS metagenome assembly MDTE01 (sample SAMN05326651, study PRJNA326480) | marine metagenome | isolation source: seawater | place: Indian Ocean: Red Sea | collected 2010 | reverse complement strand
CAATCCTGCTATCAATATTCCAAGTAACCATGGGTAGCCTAATAACCACCAGTATGCACATAGTAGAATGGTTAACAGGCAAAGCAGATCCAGCACTCGAAACCATGCTAGGGCCGTCAGAGACCTTGTGGCCCCTATGTTGAGATGCCGTTTTAATAAAACTGGAAAACTCAATTCACCGGTACGCATAGGCATCAGATTATTCCACAAATTGTGCTGCAACATGATTCGAATTGCAGGTCCAGAGGATACGTTGAACCAATCCGAAATTCGCAGGCTGCGCAACAAATAGCTAAGAAGTAGCAGTATGGTGGGTAGTAGTAGGTCGCTTATCGGGATTGTTATCCAGGGTGACAGTACACTTGGCCAACCAATGGCGATCTGGACGAAAACCACCAGCGCGATGGCGATTGCTATGCCGATTACGGGATGCACTTAATTTCCAGGACCACAACGTTTACGCAGTTATCTGTTCAGACACGGAGATCGTTCCACTTTACCCTTTCAGTGGCCGTTAAACACTACCAGTAAACCATGGGCCCTAATTGTGGCATTATTAAAGGATGAGGCATCAATGCTAAAAACTTCCAAACTTGTCCCGATTCTTCTTCTAGCTATCGCGTTATTAATGCTAGCGATTCAGCAGATGTCTAATCAAGTCGTTATGCCAGTTCCTCCGACTGACGAAGAGCGAATTACATTTTTTGCCCTAGGTGATCAGGGTTCTGGTAGTTACAGGCAGCATGCAGTGGCATGGATTCTGGAGCGAGCATGTCAGGCGGACCGTACGGTGAATTTCACGCTATTACTCGGTGACAATTTCTATAAAGAGGGAGTTTCCTCTGTTGACGATCCCTTGTGGGATGAATTTTTCGAATTTGTCTATGATGGCCCGTGCCTGATGGGTATGCCTTTTTATGCGATGCTGGGTAATCACGACCATATGGGCAATGCCCAAGCGCAGGTCGACTATTCTGAACAGGGGCTCGGTACGGGTCGCTGGATGATGCCCGGCATGTCCTATCGTAAAGATTTCGGCATGGTCGAAGAACAGGTTCTGATGCGACTGTTCGTAATCGATACCGCGTTGCCCCTTGAGCCCCAACTAGAAGAAATAGAGCACGCGCGCGACAGTGCAGTATGGACAGTGGTCGCGAGTCATCACACGATTCGGTCATTCGATGAGGTTTATGGTGACAATGAGCTGCTCCTTGAGCAGATGCACGGACTTTCGGATCTTGGTGTCGACCTTTATATTAGTGGACACGCGCACAATCTGCAGTTGATTGGTAAGGAAGGGGAGCCAATCTACCTGGTATCTGGCGCTGGTGGCAAGAAGCCCTACGGACTTACCCAACATAGTGATCGGGTGAGCACCAATGCACCATACGCAGAGAAGTTGCAGTTCTATGCGCGAGCAAGTCTGGGTTTTACCAAGGTTACCGTTAATGAAGGATATTTAGAGATAGCGTTCTCTCCCTTGAGCCTTTGGGGAAGGCAATCCTTCCGGATTACTCGAGCGTGCAAAGAATCAGAGGCGATCAACCGTTGTGTTGCGCGGCTATAGGTTTTCGGTGCAGCGCGTAAGTCGTTGCGGTAAGTCTGGCGAACCTAATCTGGGTGGACTGATCCCAGTGCAAGTGACTGATTGTCGAGATCCTTACCGATAATCCCTTTCGAGCTAAGAGTTCCCGCCAAACTCGCTGGAAAACATTCGAATCCTAAGCGCGCGCTTAAGGTGATTATTGGACCGTGTTCCCCCCAACACTGAATAATTTCTTATTATTGGATGGATCGATGATCATGCTGCAGAGCCGCTGGTATAATTGACCGCGAGACAAGCTCTGAAAAACAGGGCATCGTCAAAAGACACTAGATCACAACAGCCATCGTGCAACCATTCTGACATTACTCCTAGGCCAGCGCCGGCTTCCATCTCGTGGAAGAAAGTGTATTCCACATCAGCGAAAGAGCATTAAATATATCTAGTTTTGATACACTTCGTCTCTCTTAATGCATGAGCACAATAATGAAAACGCGTGTAACAGAACTGTTTGGTATCGAACATCCAATCATCCAGGGCGGCATGCACTTTGTTGGATTAGCGGAAATGGCTTCGGCAGTATCCAATGCGGGTGGCTTGGGAATTATTACCGGTCTGACTCAGGGTACACCTGAGAAACTGGAGAACGAGATCAACCGATGCAAGGAAATGACCGATAAGCCTTTTGGTGTGAATATGACTTTTCTACCTTCGTTGAATCCGCCTGACTATGCCGGGCTTTTTAAGGTGATTGTTGAAAGTGGCGTGAAGGTGGTCGAAACCGCTGGTAACAATCCACAGGAATGGTTACCAATGTTGAAGGAAGCTGATGTCAAAGTAATCCACAAGTGTACTTCGGTACGGCACTCGCTAAAGGCAGAGCGCATCGGTTGCGATGCGGTGTCAGTTGATGGTTTTGAGTGTGGTGGTCATCCTGGTGAAGATGATGTACCAAATTTTATTCTTTTGCCTCGAGCTGCCGAAGAGCTCTCGGTTCCATTTGTCGCGTCAGGTGGTATGGCTAACGCGCGTAGCCTGGTGGCTGCATTAGCCATGGGAGCAGAGGGCATGAATATGGGTACTCGATTTATTGCGACCAAAGAGGCGCCGGTCCATGAAAATGTGAAACAGGCATTGGTCAGGGCCTCGGAACTGGATACGAGACTGATTATGCGTCCGTTACGGAATACGGAACGGGTTCTTAGCAATGATGCGGTAGAAAAGCTAATTGAGAAAGAACAGCGTCTTGGTGCGGATCTGAAGTTTGAAGACATCATGGAAGAAGTAGCGGGTGTTTATCCAAGGGTGATGCAGGACGGGGATATGGAAGTCGGGGCTTGGTCCTGTGGCATGGTTGCAGGCTTAATTCATGATATCCCGACGGTCGCAGATCTGATCAATGGCATTATCTCCGAAGCCGCGGAAATCATTCAGGGCAGATTGGGCAGTGCTGTCTCAGTTTAAGCCGCCTGCCTGTTTACCTTAAAGTCAAATAAATGATAAGCATGCGCCTATCTTGCCTTTTACTTAGCGTTCTTCCGCTCTACTCATTTGCCATCGACTACGATGAAATTCTGCAGCGAGCACTGACAGAATTTGATGATAATTATCGTGATAACTGGATGTTTACGGAAGAGCGGGATTTTGGCGGCATTACCACCCTGGCGCGATTCGATCCTCGGTGCTCCAAGAAATGGCAGTTGTTATCTGTGGATGGCGAGAGTCCAACGTCCGAAGCTATTGCACAGTATATTGAAGAGAAGTCGAATGAAGGTGGCCGTGGCAAGGGCAAACGGGGAACCCCTGTAACTATGGTGACACCGGGTTCATTGTCACTCATGGAGGAGACCGAAGACTATTGGTTATTTGACTTTATTCCTGGCGGGGAAGGGGATAACGAGAAGTTCATGGCTCAGCTCAATGGTGAGATGAAAATTAATAAACGCAGTGGTTCGATAGAGTTTATCGACATTCGTAGTGACGGCGCTTTTAAGCCTCGATTCGGTTTCAAAGTCAGCGAGTTTGTTACCAGAATGGAGTTTGTTCAGGCGGGGCTAAAAGGACCTGCGGTGCCAAGTGCAATGGAGTTCCGTATTAAAGGACGGGCACTGGGGATGATGAAAGTCGATGAGAAAGTTAACCTCCAATATCGGGACTACCAGTATGTTGGTGGGGTGGATTAGGTTTAGTACCTTAATCGGCGGATTAATGTATCATTTATATCTCACATCAGTTGCGAATCGAACTCAATGAATATCGCTCCGATAGAAAATAAGGTATTTGGTGCGGTTGTTAACGATGTCAAGTTGCCAGACCTGAGCGTCGACGAATTTTCGGAAATTAAGGCCGCGTTTCTTGAATATGGCTTCCTGTTATTTTCTGGTCAGTTCCTGACGGATGAAGAGAACGTTGCATTTGCTGAACGTTTTGGCGAACTGGAGTTTGCTGCTAATCCCATGTCCAATTCCGAGAAAGAGGAAGGTGGTTCCTTCGGCAAGATTTTTGATATGGAGTCACAGCGCATGCGTATGAACATAGGTAATGAAGCCTGGCACACAGATTCTACCTATAAGCCAATCAGTAGCAAATGCGCCATGTTGTCTGCTATAAAAGTGCCGGAAAAAGGCGGGGGAACTGAACTCGCTGATGCCAGGGCGGCTTACGCGGTACTCGACCAGGAGATTAAGGATCGTATTGAGGATCTCAGCGCGTATCACTCTAACCAATTTTCGCAGGCTAATGACATTGGCGACTTTCCGCCAGAGGACAAGGACACAATTTATCACGGTGAGGCGTACCTGAGGCCGTTGGTAAAGATACACCCGGAAACTGGGGTAAAGAATATTTTTGTCGCACGTCACGCTTTTGGCATTCAGGGACTGCCCAGAGAAGAGAGTCGAGCTTTACTAAAATTGTTACTAGAGTTTGTGCCTGCCGATGAATCGAGAGTTTACTCCCACAAGTGGGAGGTGGGCGATACGCTTTTCTGGGATAACCGCTGTCTGTTGCATCGTGCAATCCCCTATGACTACACCAATGAGGCACGTGTGCTGTTGGGAACCCGAGTGGCTGGAGAGCCGGAGTCTGAACTCGCCTATTATCCGACCGACCCTGAAGCTCAGGCAGGGCGCGATGCGCTTGCGGCTGAACTGGCGATTCTGCGCGAGGAAGCAAAGGACAGAAGGTACGGGGCAACTACGGCCGCATTTGCTGAATTTCGCTAGGCCGATCTTAAAGCTAACAATTGGGTTAGTTTCATTGGACCAGTCTTAGCAGGTACTTACACCCTTGTACCGTTTCTTGTTAGCCCATTGCTGACCTGCGTCCAGAAAACCTAGCGGACCTCGTTTGCCGTATTCGAAAGCATCCCTGTGCGTCCGAAGCCGACACCGACAACTTTGAGCATCACTCGTAGGATTCTTCCGATTTAACGATTTCCTTGCGGACTATGTCCCGCCAGATATCGTAGCCTTTGTCATTCATGTGTAGCATATCCTCGACAAAGATTGAGGTCAGCGGTCGACCGTCTGCTCCCAGCATTGGTGTTGCCACATCTATAAAGGTTATAAGGGGATTCGCTTCGCTTAGCGCAGCGAGTTGTTTGTTGGTTTCAGACATTATTGGCCAGAGATGCCATCGAGCTGGGCTCGGTTTTACGGCGAGCACGTATATGCGTGTCTTTGGCAGTTTGATATGCAACTCTTCCACAATTGCCTGGAAGTGCAGTATTACCTGTTCTGAACTTGCCCCCAACGCTGCGTCGTTGTCTCCTTCATAAATCATGATTGCGCGAGGTTCGTGCCGTAACACAAGATCAAGCAAAAAGTAACGTACGTCGTACATGTTGCTGCCACCAAACCCACGAGGAATTATGGTGAGTGGTGAGAGATCAACAGCAATTCTCGAATGCCAGCCACGCATACTGGAGCTGCCGGTAGCGACGATGGCCCCCTTTGATACCGGGATCGCTTCCTCAGATTTAAGAAATTCCTCGATGGTTGGTCGATAACGCTCCGCATTGGGGTAGGATGCAGCGAAAGCAGATTGGCCGAAGAGTGCAAGCCACAATACCGTAACCCAATTCCTATATAGCCTATGCGCAATGAACGAACACATTGTTGTCGAGACGATAGTTGTTACATTTCGATGGCAAGGAGTTTGATAAAATCTTTCTTCTGCTCGTCGTTCATCTCGTCAAAGATGGGTACGCGCATTTCTGTAACAGGCCAGTCTACAAATTCAGGAGACTGAATCTGCATCGTTGCGGCAATGTTGTGCAGACCATTACCTTCTTCCGAACCAGCCATCAGTGGTCCACTGACGGTATCGGGCCACCACATTTCTGAAGGTTGCTCCTCACCATAGGGGTTTTTGCGGCCGACATATTTTTCTATAGCCTCGCGCATGGCGCGTTCACCTTCCCCACGTTTTCGTCCACCTTCTTTGCCGTAGAACGCACCCGATTGATTGCAGAGTGCGGCCCACCTGGCGCGAATGTGAAAGCCGCGAATAGCGAGGGCCTCCTCGGGTTCTCCATCACCACCCCAGACCTTGCCGTCTTTAACAATGATGTAGTAACCCGCCTTCTCTCGGCCACCTTCCATCAGGCGGGCTGGTGGATGGGTGTAGCATTCGGTAAATGCCCACTCGAAGTCATCTGGTATATCTGCTGTTTCAAGAATTTTAACTGCCGCTGAAGCGCAGGCTTCACCCCAGGCCTTGGAGCCAAATTCACCTTCCTTTTTGAGTGTGGACATATCGATTACATACATTGTTGTGCTCTTTTGATTTGCTTACGAACTGGAAACATAGCACACTTTTTCCTATGGTAGCTGGGGATAGATGTTTTTATACCCTGGCTCACTAAAATGTTAGTGATTTGTCAGAAACACTTGTAAAAGCCGCGTGTTTTTTCCATTGTTTTGATCGTCCTTCTGTTTAACGCACTTGCTAGGGAATATGATCGCGTCATTACGCTTAAGAGAGAAATTCAGAACTACTGTGATTGCTGGGATGCTACTGGCCAGTCTACTCATGATTGGCCTATTGACTCACCAGACCTACATTGCGGTGACAACCCAGCAACAACTCGTCGAGGATGTTCTAAAAGACTATTCTTCACTCGCTGCAGACGAGTTTATTCGTCGCAGTGCCTCTGTCTTAAACTATGGTTTTTACCCCTTGCTGGCTTACCTGACACGGATATCCGTGGACAGGCCGCTTCCCAGTACCGAACTTTTTAAGAAGCAAAAACGGACTGGAGTCTCAGGAGTAGACAAAGGATCAGAGTTGGCTCACAGTTTTTTTCGCTACAGTCGCGCAACAGATTATTTAGAGATGACTGATTCACCTCCCCCTGAATTCATCACCAGGCAGTTGGTGGCGGAGCTACAATCGGTAGATCTTAGCCCAGGCAAGTTTGTAGAGACATTCCATAGAAAAGTCGACGATCACTACAATTTTATCTACTCCATGTTCGACGAAAAAAATGAACGGTTGATTGTAGGCGTCTGGGTCAATAACGAAAAAGCATTGGATTGGCTAGAAGTTTTAGTGACGTCCAAGCCCTTGCTGCCTGGTTCGTTGACTGATGGCAAGTTAGTGAACGAAAGTATTTTTATAAAACTGCTTAGCGGCGAGGACGTGATTTATACCCAGGGAATGTTTAAACCGGATAGTTTGTTGATCGATCGTAATTTCGATGATGAATCCTATGCGATCTACGGTGACATGAGACTGGTACTGGGGATCGACCCAGAGGTAGGGGCATCGCTCATTATTGGTGGTCTACCCGAGGCACGCTTACCATTTATCTACGGGGACTTGGTTGCTGTATTTGGGGGCCTTTGGTTTATCGCAGCGTTGTTGATAGTGATTGCCCTAGTGCTGCTCTATAAGGAACGTTCGATGGCTTATCTCCGAGCTGATTTTGTGTCTCGTGTTTCTCATGAGTTGCGAACACCTCTTGCCCAGATCATGATGTTTGCGCAGACCCTTATGTTAGGGAGGGTGCGTATAGAAGAAGATCGTCAACGATCGCTCGAGGTGATTGACAAGGAGGCGCAGCGATTATCTCATCTGGTTGAAAACATTCTGCAATTTTCTCGAGTTGAGCGAGGTCAGACCGAAGTTAACATCGTAAGTAAGCCCCTTTATCCTCTTGTTAGAGCGGTTGCTAATCAATTTCGACCAATAATGAGGGAAGGTCAATTAGTGATTACCAGCGAGGTTGGTGATGACGTCGAGGTTAATCTCGACGTTGATGCTTTTACGCAGATGTTTGTAAATCTGCTGGATAATGCCGTGAAGTTCAGTCCAACGGGTGAGAACGTTGATATAAATTTATCTCGCAAAGCGGGCCGGATAAATGTGGCGATTGAAGACCGGGGGCTAGGTGTTCCCGAGAAAGAAAAGCGCCGTATTTGGGAGCCGTACTATCGTTCTCATGATGCCTCGAAAAAAGCGGTTGGAGGCACAGGCATTGGTCTTGCGGTCGTTAATGAGCTAGCGCGGCTGCAGTCCGCATGTGTCAGTATGACTCAGAGAAAAGGGGGTGGATCCCGGTTTGTAATCGGATTTGAGGTAGTACAAGAGGGTACGGCGTGACGAATATTTTAATCGTCGAAGACAGCGAAGATCTTGCTTTTGGATTACGTAATAATCTTGAGTTTGAAGGATACGATGTATCTGTAGCTCATGATGGGAAAATGGGTTTGGAAATGGCGACAAGTAATCCGCCGGATCTAATGATTCTCGATCTGACATTACCAGAGCTGGATGGATTGAATGTATTGGAGCGAATACGCAAGACGGGGAGCAGGCTTCCAATACTTTTGCTTACCGCTCGTCAGGAAGAGGTCGACAAGGTTCGCGGACTGAAATTAGGAGCAGATGACTACGTCACCAAACCTTTTGGTTTGATGGAGTTATTGGCAAGGGTCGAAGCACTACTGCGTCGCAGTGCGGGCGAACCAGACCCTGAAGTAATCAAGGTTGGTGAGCTGGAAATCGATATAGGAGCGCGTATCGTGCTTAGAGGTGGTGAACGCGTTGATTTGGCACCTCGTGAGCTGGATTTATTGCTGGCGCTGATTGAGCAGAAGGGTCTAGTGGTATCCAGACAGCAGCTCCTTTCCGAAGTTTGGGGGCACCAGGGACAGGTGGTTACCCGCACAGTTGATACTCATATCGCTGAGCTTCGCCGAAAACTAGAGCCGGACCCTAGAAAACCCAGTTATATTCAAACCGCCCGAAAGGCGGGGTATCGCTTCGAATTTCGTTAATTGCTCAGCGATTAGAAAGCTTTGAACGCTACGATATGATTCTTAAGATGGCAGGTTAGCATCTTTTGTGTCAGGGTACTCCACTCAAAATAATGTCGGTACTTCTAAACCGCTAGGTCGCTTAGATGTTGTGCCTCTAGTAAACTACTTGCTGCCATTTTTTGAGAGCGCCTATGAGCTACGTAATCGAGTCGCCTGAAACTACTGAGTTACCTGTAAAGGGGGGTGGAGTTTTTCCTATACATCAGATTTATTGTGTGGGAAGGAACTACGCTGATCATGCGGTAGAAATGGGCGGTGACCCTGATAAGGAATTGCCGTTTTTCTTTATGAAACCCGCTTATGCAGTCCTCGGTAGTGGCAGTGAGATGGAGTATCCGTCCTTATCTTCTGACGTGCATCATGAGGTGGAACTCGTTGTGGCGCTAGGCCGAGGCGGGCGAGATGTGTCGGTAGAAGATGCCATCGGACTGGTGTATGGGTATGGCGTAGGGATAGATATGACAAGGCGTGATCTGCAGGTTGAAGCTAAAGACAAGAGTCGACCGTGGGAAGCAGGGAAGGCATTTCTCCATGCAGCGCCTTGCTCCGATATTGTTTCCATAGAGGAAACTGGCGAGATTAACGAGGCAGCTATCTCTCTTAGTATAAATGGTGAAATTCGTCAGGACGGTAATGTCAATCAATTGGTCTGGAAAGTACCGGAAGTGATATCCCGGCTCTCTACATTATTCAGTTTGCGTTCGGGTGATTTGATTTTTACTGGTACCCCAGCGGGGGTTGGCCCGATAAATCGGGGCGACGAGATTAGGGCAAGCCTTGCTGGCGTGGGTGAACTCTCAATATCGGTGAGTGGCTAATGAGTCAAACCCATACGATTTATGGAGGACCTCTTTCTTATTCCAGTCGTAAGTTTCAGGTGGCAATACAACTAGCAGCGTGTTTTGGAGAGTGATTTTATGACATTACTTCGTGCGATATGTACATCATTTATTTTTTCCCTTCCAGTTTTTGCTGATAACTTTAACGGTACGATTGACCTCTTTGAGGCGTCGCCCAGTGTTAAACCATTCTTTGAAAGTGCCTATGGTTATGCTGTTTTTCCCACCGTAAGGAAGGGTGCTGTAGGTATCGGTGGTGCCTATGGTAAAGGCAAGGTTTATGTCGATGATCAGGTGATGGGAAAGATAACCCTGAGGAAACTATCATTCGGGGTCCAGATGGGTGGTCAGGTTTTTAGTGAAATCATTTTTCTTAAGGACCGGCGAGCGTTTGAAGAATTTACCGGAGGGACTTATGAGTTTGACGCGAGTGCATCTGCCGTCGTTATCACTGCCGGTGCACAGGCCCAGATGGGCACGATCGGAGATACGGCGGGTACTAGCACAGGACCCTCTGCGGGAGAGTATGCAGAGACTTCGTACAACCGCGGAACCGCTGTATTTGTTCATACCTTAGGTGGTCTGATGTTCGAAGCTGCTGTTGGTGGGCAGAAGTTTAAGTTCACGCCGCTTAGTGAAGAGAGCGATAGCTAGTTCCGTTCAATCCCACGACACAAACTTACAAATCACTTGCTCTGGGGCCCAGCTGTTCAAGCAGGTCCCTAGGAACTGCCGATGGCATCGGTTTTCGTTGTCAAAATAATAGCCCACGGTAAAGGATCTGTCGCCGGAGTGGACCTTCCAATGCCGACGCGTTCGCCAAGGCGAGGTTCATCGACGCTATTACCTAGAGCATCGATATATCTGATAACTTCATGCCTAGGGATCATGGGTAGTTGTAGAGGCTGAGTTCTACCTACCTCATCTAGTTCCGCATGATATACGCTGTATGTAGTGATGCGCATAGGGACCTCGTTTGACTCAGGTAGTTACGTAGCCATTTCGACTGACTCGAATGGTTTGTTTTCGTCGTCCAGAGAGATCAGTCGTTATAGTTACATGGCCTGCATGATTGGTATGTTATTTGGGCGCCGCTTCGCCACCCAGTGCTGAGAATAGTTCTGGAAGAAATCTTGCGAGGGTCATTGAGGTATCGACGAGTGCAGCATCCAGTTGGGCGATAGGATCATCATCGGGGATGTCGCTGGATTCCATTTTCAATTGCCGTAGAGCCAGGTCCTTGTCGATAGTTACCTGTAGTTCTCCATGCCAGCGAATGCCTATCTTGGTACAGATTTTCCCTGCTTCAATATGGTTTCTGATCTCACCGGTCGCCAGATCCTGATGTCGGCAGGATACGCTCGCTCCCGTTTCAGGATCCATTAAATCGCATTGATCACCTAGCCCGATATTGTCTGGTAACTCTCGATTGAGTAACCACTGAGTATAATGATCTGTCGGTTTTTCTCGAACCTGAGGAGGTACGACCGGGAACGAATCCAGTGAATCGCGTAGACAATCAATGAACAGCTCCGATTCTGCTGCCGAGGAGGTATCGATTACCAGGAGGGCGTCTCGAGGCGCAATATATCCCATTATTTGTTTCGATCGGGGTAGCGCCCTTGGGATGAGTTCTACCGTCGTTTCTTCTTTTATTCTTTGCTTTTCTTTACTGTTGAGCGATCTCCCTTCAGCAGTTTGCAGCCGCTCGATCTTTTCTATCATCAGGTCGTTAATGGCACTCAGTGGAACTACTTTTTCTTCACGACGGGCGCACAAAAGAATGCAGCCGCCAACCTCGTGTATAAGCGGGCCTTCCTGCCCCAAAGGTGATGTCCAGCCAAAGCTTGATGGTCTGATGCCAGAACATGGTGCAAATTCACGAGCCTGTAACTGTTTCGCTAAGGGTTCACCATGGGACTCAAGATCCTGAGTAAGGCGGTAGATAAAGGCATTTTTGAATAGCATGGTGTTTCCGATCGAAAATTGAGAAGCGCGATTATACATACTAGTTTCTACCCCAAACTCTTTATTTTTTGTAATAGGTACATCCTTGCAAAGGAAATGGCTAAAAAAGAAACAACTTGTAAAGAAACTGGAGGCTGGATGTTGGATTTTGGGATAAGAACATACTCGCGGCTGTTTGAGTCGGTATAATGGTGGTCCAATTTTTGGACTCATGAATGCTCCAAGCTAAGCAACTAACATGTGAGCGGGACCACCGGCTCCTGTTCCATGAACTGTCTTTCACTCTAGACCGAGGCACCGCACTGCAGGTGGGTGGGATGAATGGTGCCGGTAAGACCACTTTGCTACGAATTCTTGCCGGATTGTACGAGGATTTTGATGGGGAAGTGGAGTGGGATCTAGAGCATTACCCACTATTCAGTGGTCATCGCCCTGCTGTTAATGACCTGATGACAGCAAAGGAAAACCTGTTGTGGGCAGCAAGTCTATACAGCCAGGATGTATCCTCGTCTGATATTGATGAAGCATTGAGCCAAGTGTCTTTGGGAAGACATGAGGACGTGCTCTGCGTTGCTATGTCTGAAGGTCAGCGCAGACGTGTCGGTCTGGCCAGGCTTTATCTGCTCGACAATCCAGTGTGGATTCTGGACGAGCCTCTCACCGCGATCGACAGGGATGGTGTGGGACGCATTACCCAACGCATTAACGAACATCTGACAGATGGCGGTGTGCTGGTGTTCGCGTCACATTACGAAGTTGCCATAGAAAACCTTCAAAGAATAGAGTTAGCTTGATGATTATACTGCTGGCCACTATTCGCCGAGATCTGCTGCTGCATCTTCGAAGACCTGCTGACATTTTGAACCCTCTAGTCTTTTTCCTGATCGTAGTCAGTTTGTTTCCTCTGGGTATTGGCCCCACAGAATCTGTCCTGAGTAGTATTGCCGCGGGCGTAATCTGGGTTGCAGTGTTGCTGGCTACGCTTTTGTCCATCGACGTTATGTTCAAGGGAGACTATGACGACGGTACCCTGGAGCAGATTGCGCTTGGCAAACAATCCTTGTTAGTGATTGTGTTCGGTAAAGTCATCGCTCAATGGCTGGTCAGTGGTTTCCTGATGGCTTTGATCAGCCCCCTGTTTGCCATGATGTTTTACGTTCCTGTAGAAGGGATTATTGCAATTGCAGTCGCGTTGCTACTTGGGACCCCAACGATGACCTTGCTTGGGTCCATTGGCGCTGCGCTTACCCTGGGGTTAAAGAATGGAGGAGTGCTGATCGCGATTTTGGTGCTGCCGTTATACATTCCGGTACTAATATTGGGTACGGCGATGGTAGAAAGTGCGATCTTTGGTAATGCCTACACAGGTCATATGTTATGGCTTGCGGTTCTATTGGTATTAAGTATAGGTTTTGCGCCGCTCGTGACTCAGGCGGGCATCAGAATCTCATTGAGTCATTGATGCGTACGGCTGTTAAAATTCCGTGTTTGCAGGAGTGCGTATAAGATGTGGGGCTGGTTTCACAAGCTCGGTTCACCGAAATCGTTTTATGAGATATCGGGATACTTATTACCTGTCATGTATACATCGGCAGGAATCTTGTTGGTGACTGGTATCATTTGGGCGCTGGGATTCGTACCTCAGGACTATCAACAGGGACATAGTGCACGCATCATGTACATCCATGTGCCTGCGGCGATCCTTGCTCAATCCGGTTATATGATGATGGCTGTTGCTGGCGCTGTGTTTTTGATTTGGCGGATGAAGCTGGCTGATGTTGCGCTGCAGTGTGCGGCACCGATTGGTGCGACATTGACCTTCCTTGCTCTTGTGACTGGAGCAATTTGGGGTAAGCCTACCTGGGGCACATGGTGGGTATGGGACGCTCGATTGACTTCAACACTGATCCTGTTTTTCTTGTATATCGGAGTTATGGCGCTGCGCTCTGCGATGGAAGGTAGGGAGTCTGTCGGAAGAGCGACAGCGATGCTTGCGGTTGTCGGCGTGATTAATCTACCGATAATCAAATACTCTGTGGATTGGTGGTTCACGCTGCACCAGCCTTCCAGCTTCGCTCTTACCGAGAAACCCAGTATGCCTGTCGAAATGTGGCTACCGCTCCTGGTGATGGTGTTGGGTTTTTATCTGTTTTTCTTTAGTGTTTGGATGGTTCGGATCAGGACAGAAATTCTGAATCGTGAGTACCGTAGTCAGTGGGTACAATCGCTATGATGTTTGAAAGTTTAAGTGAATTTTTACATATGGGAGGCCATGGACAGTTCGTCTGGAGTGCTTATGGTATAGCGATGTTGGTGTTGGTCTACAATGTAGTTCAACCTATTCGAATGCGTCGAAAAATTGTCGAGCTGAACAAACAGCGAATGGCCAGAGAAGGTAAATTGTGAAGTTCGGACGAATGAAACCTCATCGACGGAACCAGTTGTTTCTGGTCCTGTTTTTAGTGGTGAGCGCTGGTGCTGCTGTTGGTCTTGCGCTGATCGCACTCAAAGAGAACATCAATCTTTTTTATTCACCGGAGGAGATCGTCTCCGGCAAGGCGCCGCACGATCAGTTAATTCGTGCAGGTGGTATGGTCCGTGAAGGCAGTGTGGTGAGGTCCACAACAGATTTACAGGTAAGTTTTGTGGTAAGTGACCTGCAACAATCTGATTACACGGTGCAATACGAGGGGATTTTGCCGGACCTGTTTCGCGAAGGCCAGGGAGTTATTGCGCGGGGCAGATTGGGTGAGGATGGTGTCTTCCAGGCCGAAGAAGTTCTTGCCAAGCACGATGAAAACTATATGCCTCCAGAAGTTGCCGATGTGATTGAAAAGGCACATGTGGAGGCGAAAAAGTGATTGCAGAGCTGGGATTCTTTAGCTTAGTACTTTCATTAGGCCTCGCTCTTGTCCTCATGCTGTTGCCGGCCTGGGGTGTTTTCTCTCGCAATCTGGTACTGATGCAAACCGGCGGGTCGATTTCGGCGGGGTTGTTTGTATTTCTACTTATCTCTTTTGTTGCGCTCACATATGCATTCGTCACGGATGATTTTTCCGTTAACTATGTTGCGCACAATTCAAATTCAGAGTTGCCAATTCAGTATAAGGTCTCGGCGGTATGGGGTGCCCATGAAGGCTCCTTCCTACTGTGGACGCTGGTTCTTGGTACTTGGACTTTCGCGGTGGCGCTGTTCAGTCGTGATCTGACGCTAGATATGCGGGCGCGTGTGCTGTCGATTCTGGGTGGCCTCGCGGTCGGCTTTATTCTGTTTTTGTTGTTTACCTCAAATCCTTTTGAGCGATCCTTGCCCGTGTTTCCGGGCGAAGGTAATGATCTTAATCCGTTATTGCAGGACTTTGGTCTGATAGTCCATCCACCGATGCTCTATATAGGATATGTTGGCTTCGCTGTGCCGTTCGCTTTTGCAATAGCGACGCTGTGGAGTGGACGATTGGACACCGCATGGGCCAGATGGTCGAGGCCCTGGACCAACATCGCCTGGGCATTTCTTACCATAGGTATCACTCTGGGTAGCTGGTGGGCCTACTATGAACTGGGGTGGGGAGGCTGGTGGTTCTGGGATCCGGTAGAGAATGCCTCATTTATGCCCTGGCTGGTTGGTACTGCGCTGATTCACTCATTGGCATCTACTGAAAAACGAGGCGTGTTTAAAACCTGGACAGTGTTGCTGGCGATCGCGGCATTTTCTTTCAGTTTGCTTGGCGGATTCCTGGTGCGCTCTGGTGTGCTTACTTCGGTGCATGCATTTGCTCAGGACCCTCAGCGAGGCATGTACATCCTGATTTTCCTGGTTATTGTTATAGGGAGTTCCCTTGGTCTTTACGCTTTTAGGGCGCAGGGAATTAAGAGCAATGCGATATTTACCTGGACGTCCCGAGAAGCGCTCATTCTGGTGAATAATTTGCTGCTGGTAGTTGCAACCGGCGCAGTGTTGCTTGGTACCTTATATCCGCTTGCCTACGAGGCGGTAACCGGTGGAGACAAACTGTCGGTAGGCCCACCGTATTTCGCGATTGTTTTCGTACCCATTGTGATGATGCTGTTCCTATTTATGGCGATCAGTCCGCGGTCGCAATGGAAGAACACTACCTCGGGTTTCGAGTTAAGGCGTCAGATCATTTATATGGTGTGTTCGCTAGTCGCTGTTGGTGTCCTTTCGCTGATTTTCGCATCGTTTTTATTACCGGTTGTCCTGATCACTTCTATCGCCTGCTGGATTACGATCAATCTCGTTGAAGACGTTGTCAGGCGCATTCGTAACAAGCGTGAGAAGTTACGCGCGATGTTTAGTCAGCCAATGGCTTATTACGGAATGTTGCTCGGACATGGTGGCATCGTAGTTAGCATGATCGGAATATGTTGCACTGTTTATTTCAGTTCCGAAAAAGATATTCGCATGGTTCCAGGAGATGATGTATCTCTGGGTGGATATGAGTTTCAGTTTGTTCGTATGCGTAACGTTTCTGGGCCAAACTATGTGGCGGATCAGGGAGAGATTCTGATTACGCATGATGGCGAGGAGATAACAAGACTCTATCCCGAAAAAAGACTCTATTCGGCCAGTCAGAGCGTTATGACAGAGGCGGATATGGATCCTGGAATTTTCCGTGATCTGTATGTGGCCCTGGGTGAACCCGTGGGAGAATCCGCTTGGGCCGTCAGGGTTCATGTTAAACCATTTGTGCGCTGGATATGGATAGGTGGACTATTCGTGGCCCTTGGTGGAGCGATGGCTGTTACTGATAAACGCTATCGATCTTTAGGGCGTAGGTTTAGTAATGTTGAGATTTCAGAAAGCGTTGCATGAGCCTTAATAAAAGTCTTCTGATTCCCCTTTTCGTTTTTATACTACTCGTGGTGCTGTTGGGTTACGGCTTCAGCTTGAAAGACCCGCACCTGCTGCCATCTCAACTTGTGGATCAAAGGTTCCCACAGTTTAGTTTGGCGGATCTGCATGGCGACGCAACAACTAGAGATAATAGTGACATTATTGGATCGGTTGCGCTTGTAAACGTGTGGGCAACCTGGTGTCCCAACTGCTTGGTTGAACATCCGGAATTGACCCGCATAGCGAATGAGGAAGGCGTACCTATAATTGGCATAAACTATAACGATGACTCAGAGAAAGCCCGAGCCTGGCTGGTAAGACATGGGGATCCCTATGCTTTTCATATTGTTGATGACCAGGGTAGATTGGCGATTGACCTTGGCGTTTACGGCGCGCCTGAGACCTTCGTGGTTGATGCCGAGGGGGTGATTCGCTATCGACACGTAGGGACTGTGACAAATTTAGTGTGGGGGCAGATGCTTGAGCCGATCATTTCTCTATTAAAGGATGCTGCGGGGTGACTAGATATACGATTCTTTTCACGTTGTTATTTGCCGCGTCTGCAAGTCTTGCAGCGATTGACGCGTATCAGTTTCCAACTGAAGACCTGCAAAAGCGTCATCAGGATTTAATCGATCAACTGCGATGTCCTCAGTGTCTCAATACGAACCTGGCGGGTTCCGATGCAATGATCGCAAAGGATCTGCGGCGTGAAGTGCATCGTTTACTGCTGGAAGATAAGAGCGATGATGAAATACTTGCGTTTATGTATCAGCGATATGGTGACTTTATTCTTTACAGTCCCAGGATTACACCGGCCACCATTCTACTTTGGTTCGGGCCTTTGGTTTTTATTGCTATTGCGATAATTATTCTTGTCCTTGTGATAAGGCATCGTCGCCAGCAGATTGTTGAAGATGTTGATGCGAAACACCTTGAAAATCTTTTGATGGCTCATCGCGGAGAGTCGGACTAGTGCTTGTTTTCTGGATAGTTGCCATCTCCTTCTGTGTGGTAGCGGTCGCATTCGTCGTTGCGCCCATGTGGATCCGTCGGAACGAAGGTAATACGAATAGAATGGGACTGAATGTCGCTTTGTACAGGGACCGTATCTCTGAACTGGAAAAGAGCCGCAGTGCGGGAGAGATCAGTGATGAGGAATTCACTCAGCTCGAGAAAGAGCTTCAATTGGTGCTGCTTGCTGATGATGGTTATGGTGATGAAGTGGAGCCCGTACGCACTGAGTCCCGCGTTCCCGTTGCGGCGGCTGGGTTTGTGGTCGTGTTCAGTGTATTTCTATATGGAGATTTCGGATTTTCCCTGGGTTCACTGAATGACTTGCTCCTAGCTGAAGAGATGCAGGCAGCGCCCCATGATGTATCTCAAATGAGAGTGACGGTTGAAAAACTGGCGCGAAGACTACAGCAGCAACCGGATAATGATCGCGGCTGGTTTTTGTTAGCACAATCCTGGCGCAGTCTATCCGAATATGAGGAAGCGTCTCATGCCTTTCATCGGCTGGTAGAGAAGTTTCCGAACGATGCTGCTCTCGCTGCGTACTATGCTGAAGCCGTCTTTTTTGCTGATGGGCAAAGATTCTCGCCGCGAGTGCGGGAAGCGGTCGAACAGGCGTTGGCGTTAGACCCTGATAATTTGCAGATGCTTGAGCTTAGCGCGATGTACGCGTATCGACAGGGGGATTCCGAAACCACTGTCGCATTGTTTCGTCGCGCATTGAAGTCTGCTGAGGGCGAGCGCGCCGAACTGTTACGCCAGGCCATTACTCGTCTTTCGGGAGAGAGCCCAACGTTGGATTCATCAAGCCAGGTAGTGTCAACGGGACGTATTCTCAAGGTGCTCGTTGAACTCGGTAATGGGGTTGAGGCACAAGCCAATGACACGGTCTACGTATACGCCCGAGCCTTTGCAGGGCCGCCTATGCCCCTGGCCGTACAGAGATTGACGGTAGCGAATCTGCCAACACTGGTAACCCTTACGCCTGACCAGGCAATGATGCAGGGTATGAGTCTAAATGATTTCGATCGTGTGCAACTGGTGGCACGGGTTTCCGAATCGGGCATTGCCAATGCCTCACCGGATGACTACGAAGTACTCTCTGGCGAGATCGACATGAAGCTGGAACAACCGGTAATTAAGCTCGTTATTTCTGACCGTAGGGGCTAATCCTTCTCTCTTCCTCGTCGAGCGGGAAGGATGAAAAGCAAAAATTCCAAGGCTCATCAAAACCCCAATACCCAGATCGAAGTAGATCAATTTCATTTGCGCGCTCCGATTAAGTCTCATGGTGACCACTTTTACTCGGGGTGTAGCGACAAGCAAGTTCGAGTGACGCCGTGGATATTATCTTTGCATCCCACGATAGAATACGGTTCACCTTTATCAGAAGAAGGACTACTCATGAGTATTGCTGGCAGTTTTCAAGTTATCATCAATTCCCCGCTGGGAGATAGAGAGGCGACCCTAAATCTGGATATAACGGGTGAGGTAGTATCCGGTTCCCTTCATTCGAAGGATGTTGTGCAGAACTTTTTCGGTGGTGCGGTAAATGGCAACGAAGTCTCATGGGAGATGGATCTGACGCGCCCCATTCCGCTGCATCTGATCTGCACAGCGACAGTGAAGGGTGATTCAATTACTGGTGTCATGAGGCTTGGCGCATATGGTGACGCTAATTTCTCTGGAACTCGTATCTGAGTGACCATTTCGTCTATAAATTCGTTTATTTCTTTAGTGAGCCAAGTGCATCGTATAAACTAGAGCCCAGTTTTTTTCGTTCAACATTCGTTCAAAGTTTTGTTCAACAAAGGATCTCGAACACCACGCAATGAATCCGACCTTCGTTCATCTCCGAGTTCACTCAGAATACTCGCTTAGCGACGGCATTGTTCGAATCAAACCACTTTTAGACGCGACTGTTGACAACAACATGCCTGCAGTTGGTATCACCGACCACAACAATTTATTCGCGCTCATCAAATTTTACAAAGCGGCACAAGAGTCTGGCGTAAAGCCTATCGTTGCAGCTGACGTGATGATCGCCCCGCAAAAGGAGAACGATGATCCGTCGCCGCTCGCGCTAATAGCGCGAGATGAAGTAGGTTACAGAAATCTGAGCGAGTTGATATCCAAATCCTATACAGAAGGACAGGATGCGAGGCAGATATGCCTTAGGCGAGAATGGGTTGCCTCACAATCAAATGGTTTGCTGGCGCTCTCGGCTGGTAAAGATGGTGACGTGGGCCGTGCGCTCTTAGGGGGGCGAACGAGCGACGCATTGGATCTCACCAGAGAATGGATGCGTATATTTCCGGATGCATTTTACCTAGAGTTGCACCGGACCGGTCGTAGTGGTGAAGAAGATTACATCGCTGGAGCCATTGATCTGGCACTGGAGCTGGGATGTCCAGTTGTTGCCACCAATGACGTGCGCTTTATCAGTCCAGATGAGTTTGAGGCCCATGAGGCTCGCGTGTGTATACACGAAGGCAGGACTCTTGATGATCCGCGCCGAGAGAGGCGGTACAGCAACGAGCAGTACCTAAAAACACCTGCGCAGATGATGGGATTATTCTCTGACCTCCCAGAGGCGATTGAAAATACGGTTGAAATCGCGCGTCGATGCAATGTTGATATTGATCTGGGTAATAATTACATGCCGGCTTACCCTGTTCCTGATGGTTACACGGCAGAGTCGTACCTCGTTGAAGTTACTAAGTCTGGTCTGGATGACAGGCTTTCGCGGACTGGTGATTCAATTGACCGGAAGGCCTATGAAGAGCGTCTGGATTACGAACTCTCAGTTATCAACAACATGGGGTTTGCTGGATATTTTCTGATTGTCATGGAGTTCATTCAGTGGGCTAAGGATCAGGATATTCCTGTAGGTCCTGGAAGGGGCTCTGGTGCGGGCTCCCTCGTCGCTTATTCGTTGCTAATTACCAATATTGACCCCCTTGAGTTTGATCTATTGTTCGAGCGATTCTTAAATCCTGAGCGAGTATCACTGCCGGATTTTGATATCGATTTTTGTATGGATGGGCGTGACCGGGTAATCCAGCACGTTACGGAGCTATATGGCAGGGACGCGGTATCGCAAATTATCACTTTTGGCACCATGGCTGCCAAAGCGGTGGTGCGTGATGTGGCAAGAGTGCAGGGGAAGCCTTATGGCCTGGCGGACCGCTTGTCGAAAATGATTCCGTTTGAACCGGGTATGACGCTGGAAAGAGCTATGGAGGAAGAGCCAGTTTTCGCCGAGTTTGTCGCTAGCAACGATGAAGCGGAAGAGATAATGGCAATGGCCTTCAAACTCGAAGGTCTTACCCGCAACGTAGGTAAACATGCAGGTGGTGTTGTCATCTCACCCACATGCCTGACTGATTTCACTCCTGTCTACTGCGATGTGGCGGGCGGTAATGTGATGACCCAGTTTGACATGCTCGATGTAGAGCAAGTGGGGCTAGTTAAGTTTGATTTTCTGGGTTTACGCACGCTGACCATCATCGATAATGCGCTAAAACGTATCAATAATTGGTGTATTGGCCGTGGTGATGGACCTATTGATATAAATGCCATATCTCTTGAAGATCCCGAGGTTTATGCAGACCTACAGCAGGGCAAGACGACAGCTGTATTCCAGCTTGAGTCCCGTGGCATGAAAGACATGCTTAAGAAGGTTAAGCCGAACCGATTCGCGGACATCGTTGCACTGGTTGCGCTCTACCGGCCTGGTCCCATGCAACTGGCAGATGACTTTGTGAAGCGTAAGCACGGTATAGAACAGGTCGATTACTTGCACCCAAGTCTCGAACACGTGCTTGAAGGTACTTATGGGGTTCTACTTTATCAGGAGCAGGTCATGCAGATCGCACAGGTGTTGGCAGGCTACTCACTGGCCGAAGCTGACATATTGCGAAAAGCAATGGGTAAGAAAAAGCCTGAAGAAATGGCGCAGCAAAGAGCCATTTTCATTGAAGGGTCTTTAAAAAATGGAGTCGACTCAGGGCAGGCGGATCACATCTTCAACTTGATGGAACGATTTGCCGGGTATGGGTTCAACAAACCACACTCTGTTGGATATGCACTGGTAGCCTACCAGACTGCTTGGTTGAAACACTATTATCCATCTGACTTTATGGCTGCCGTGCTGTCTGCAGACATGCAGAATACAGATAAGGTGGTGATTAATATCGATGAGTCTCGTGCAATGGGGCTTACTGTGAAAACACCCAGCATCAATCAGGGAAATTATCGTTTCTTGGCTGACGAGGATGGTCAGATAAACTATGGTTTGGGTGCTGTTAAAGGTCTCGGAGAGGGGCCTGTAGAAGATATCGTCGCCGAGAGAGAACGTGGTGGTGAATTCGTTGACTTGTATGAGTTTTGTGAACGACTGGACCCGCGAAGAGTAAATCGGCGAGCAGTTGAGGCGTTAATCGGTAGTGGGGCCCTAGACGAATTGGTAAGCTCAGACGAAGATATCGATTATTGTCGAGCCCTCCTTCTAGCTAACCAGGCCGATGCCGTTAAGTTGGCTGAACAAAAGGCACGCAATTTGGATAGCGGTGTTCAGGATCTCTTTGGCGAGGACATGATGCTGACTTATGGTGAGCAGGGTCGCTACAAATATTTCGACTCCTTGCAGTGTCTATCCCTGCAAGACAGGCTGACCAAAGAGAAAGAAACATTGGGGTTATATCTCACAGCGCATCCTCTGGACGTGTATCACAAAGAACTTAAATTTCTAGCGAAGTCACGCATTGTCGATCTGCGTAGCAGCACAGATGAACAGGTGATAGTAGGATTGGTTGTGGCGATGCGAACCATGAAGAGTCGAAAAGGGGAGAATATAGCTTTTCTAACTTTGGACGATAAAACAGGACGTACAGAAGTCAGTATTTTTGCCGAGATTTACGAGAGTAATCGTGATCTGTTGCATAAGGATGCTGTGATCATGGTGAAGGGTTCTGCCTCAATCGATGATTTTACAGATGGAATGAAAATGCGTGCGACTCAAGTGTTAAGTATGGAGCAGGCACGGGCTAAGTCAGTTAAAAAACTAAAACTCAATGTGGATCAGAAAACTCTAGCGCCAAATTTTGCCAAGGAGCTCGCCAGTATCTTGACGCCGTTTAAAGGATTCGATGGCCAGGGTTGTCCTGTGGTGGTTGAATACTGTCGAGCGGAAGCCAGTGCTGAGGTTATTTTCGGTGATGAATGGCGAGTTCAGCCTTCTGATGATCTTATGCAGGATCTAAGAGATCGTTACGGGTCAGAACGTGTAAATTTGCACTACTAGGGTGCTGTTTTTTTGACTTCCCCCTTAGAAACTCGTTGGTATAAAGATGATATTCAGTTGCAACTTAGCTCTGCTAAACGGCTGGTTGTGGCTTTTAGCGGTGGAGCTGATTCACTAAGTCTCTTGCTTCTTTCGGCATCAGTAGCTAAACCAATCGTCGCGTTGCACGTCAATCATGGTTTGCATCCTAAGGCTGATGAATGGCAGAAGACTTGTGTGGACCAATGTCAGCTGTTGGGTGTTCCGGTTGAATGCGTTTCTGTGGAGGTGAAAAAAGACGGCAGTGTTGAAGAACGAGCCAGAAATGCTAGATATGAAGCGTTTGAAGGTTTCCTCGAAGAAGGGGATTTGTTGTTGCTAGCACACCATGCCGATGATCAGTTGGAGACTGTATTTTTAAACATTTTACGTGGTTCATCTGTGCCGGGGATTGTTGGCATGCCACGTGAAAGGTCAGTTGGAGCTGCTCGTCTATTCAGACCTCTTTTGGATGTCCAGCGATCTAGTCTTGTAGGGTACTGTGAGAGTAAAGGTATGAGATGGATTGAGGATTCAAGCAATTTCGATGTAACACTTGATCGTGGATATTTAAGGCATGAAGTCATTCCCCTGATTGAGGTACGCTGGCCAAACGCGGGTCCAATGTTGTTGAAAGCTATAGACAGAGATGGAGAAGTAAGGCAACTCATTGAATCTATTGCAGAAAATGACCTATTGGGATGTGTATCGAGGGTTGGTTTGAGCATCGCTAAATTGCTCGCGCTACCTGATCTCAGAAGGGAACAACTGCTGCGAATCTGGATTCGGGATGCGGGGTTCCCGTTGCCATCCCTAGGTCTGTTACGCGCCGTCCATTCTGATGTGCTCCAGGCTAACGAGTCTTCTGAGCCTTATGTTTCATGGCAGGATTGTGAGATCAGGAGATTTAAAGGTTCTCTAGTCGTCAGAAAGAAGGATAATCTGTCCTTGCCTAATGAGGCTATTCTATTGTATCCAAATTTAACCCTTAATTCAGATGTTGGTACTTTTACTCAGAGTTTGGAGAAGGGGGTTGGCGTTGATGCGAGCGAGGAAAAATTGTCCGTAAGATTTCGTCACGGTGGCGAGATGATGCGGGTGAACGGACAAACACGACCTTTAAAGAAGATTATGCAGGAGTCAGGAGTGCCTCCATGGCTTCGTGGTAAAATACCCCTCGTTTATTGTGAAGATTCATTGGCAATGATGCCCGGAATTCGTGCCTGGGATGTGGAGCCGGTTGTTTCATCTGACCATTTGGCAGACCCCGAGGAGAAGGGTCTCATTTTTTGGTTTGAAGAGCGCTAAAGTGTGCCTCATTGGCGCATTTTGGATTGAGGCTTCTTTGCTGAGATGTTAACCTACAATCCCGTCTTGGTCATAACAAATGACCAGCTGTAGCCCGATGAGAATTAAATGGCGCGTTTTATATTTGTCACTGGTGGTGTGGTTTCCTCATTGGGGAAAGGCATAACCGCCGCTTCCTTGGGCGCTGTTCTTGAGGCCCGTGGCCTTAAAGTTACCATGCTAAAAATGGATCCCTATATCAATGTTGATCCAGGAACCATGAGTCCTCTGCAGCATGGAGAAGTGTTCGTTACGGCTGACGGTACAGAAACTGATCTCGATCTTGGTCAGTACGAACGTTTCCTGCAATCCACCATGACCAGGAATAACAATTTTACGACGGGACGCGTCTATGCAGATGTTATTGCCAAAGAGCGTCGAGGAGACTACCTGGGTGCAACCATACAGGTAATTCCACATATCACCGATGAAATCAAACGACGCATAATAGAGAGTGCTGAGGATTTTGATGTCACAATAGTGGAAATCGGTGGTACGGTGGGTGACATAGAGTCTCAGCCATTTCTTGAGGCTGCACGTCAGCTTCGATTCGAACTGGGATCGCGACAAGCATTGCTCATGCACCTTACTCTAGTGCCGTTTATTTCGACGGCAGGTGAAACCAAAACCAAACCCACACAGCACTCTGTAAAAGAGCTACGGTCGATGGGGCTGCAGCCAGACATTTTGGTTGTTCGTTCCGACCGCGACATACCTAAGAGCGCATTTGACAAGATTGCCCTGTTCACAAACGTGGAGCCGCAGGCAGTTATTTCCCTGGTAGATACCCCAACAATATACAAAGTCCCGGAAGTCCTTCATAAGCAGGGTCTGGACCAGATCGTTGTAGATAAGTTGAATCTGGAGTGTCAGCCAGCAGATCTTGCGGACTGGCATAGGGTCGTCGATGCACAGATGAACCCTGAGCACACTATTACGCTCAAGATGGTTGGAAAATATATGGACCTGCTTGACGCTTATAAATCGCTCAATGAAGCTATTGTGCATGCAGGCATCCACACGCGTACCAAAGTGAATGTGGATTTCCTCGATTCTGAGGATGTGGAGAACCAGGGTGTTGGCTTACTCGAGGGAGCTGATGCGATTTTGGTTCCAGGTGGTTTTGGAGAGCGAGGTTTCGAGGGAAAGATAGCTACCGCGAGGTGCGCTAGAGAAAATGGTATCCCGTATTTGGGCATTTGTTACGGCCTACATGCGGCTATTATTGATATTGCCCGGAATGTGGCGGGCTTGGAAAATGCCAATTCAACCGAGGTTAACCCGAACACCCCCTATCCTGTGATTGCGCTTATTACGGAGTGGACTAATGAAGATGGAGATCTCATCTTAAGAGATGAAGCCTCTGATTTGGGAGGTACCATGCGCATGGGTGAACAGGAGTGCAAATTATCTTGTGATTCCATGACCTATCGGATTTACGGTAAGACCGAAATAAAAGAACGCCATCGTCACCGGTATGAAGTCAACGACGGATATGTGAAAACGTTGGAGAAGGCTGGGCTCAAGTTGGCAGGACGATCCTTGGACGATTCCTTAGTAGAGGTTATAGAGTTTAAGAATCATCCCTGGTTTGTTGCATGTCAGTTCCATCCTGAATTCACGTCTTCTCCCAGACAGGGTCATCCTCTGTTTAAAAGTTTTGTTGAGGCTGCAATCAGGAAGCGCGAGCGGGAATAGCTCGTCTATGTTGCGCAAGAGCGAAATACTTATAATTACCATTCAATCATAGTCGGAGTGGCAATGAATCTTTGCGGTTTTGAGGTAACTGATCGTTCACCTTTTTTTCTGATTGCAGGAACATGCGTCATTGAGTCTGAAGAAATGGCAAGAGAGACAGCTGGACGTTTGAAGGAGATTTGCAATGGCCTTGATATTCACCTGATCTACAAATCTTCCTTCGATAAGGCGAATCGAACCAGTCTCGCGAGTTACCGCGGCCCTGGCTTTGAGAAAGGGTTGAAGATACTCGACATGGTGAAACAGGAAATTGGTGTTCCGGTCCTCACGGACGTCCATGAAGACACGCCGATCGATGAAGTTGTGGATGTTGTTTCGGTCCTGCAAACACCTGCATTTTTATGCCGACAGACCAATTTTATTCAGAATGTTGCGGCCGGCGGTTTACCGGTTAACATCAAGAAAGCCCAGTTTTTGGCGCCCTGGGACATGAAGTTCGTAGTTGAGAAGGCACGAGCAACAGGTAACAACGACATCATGGTATGTGAACGGGGCGTCAGTTTTGGTTACAACAATCTGGTCTCGGACATGCGTTCGTTGGCGGTAATGCGCGAAACGGGATGTCCAGTAGTTTTTGATGCGACCCATAGCGTGCAGCTGCCGGGAGGTAAAGCTGGGAAATCTGGTGGAGACCGGGCCATGGTGCCAGCCCTGGCTAGGGCTGCTGTTGGTGCAGGTGTGCATGGACTATTTATGGAAACACATCCCAACCCTGATGATGCTATGAGTGATGGACCTAACTCCTGGCCACTCGGACAAATGTATGATCTGCTTAGTCTGTTGAAACAGCTTGATGGCCCCGTAAAAGCGGGGGATTGTCTAAGTGACTGAAATCACCGATATTAGGGCGCGTGAGATCCTGGACTCAAGGGGTAATCCCACACTTGAGGCGGAGGTTGAGCTGGCGAGTGGTCATATCGGATCTGCCTGTGTGCCGTCCGGTGCTTCTACTGGCTCCCGGGAAGCGCTCGAATTACGCGATGGTGATACTCAGAGGTATATGGGTAGGGGTGTATTGCATGCGGTACAGAACGTTAATACCAGAATAAAGGATGCACTACTGGGGCGTGAAGCAGACCAGCAGCAGGAACTCGATCAGCTTATGATTGCGCTGGATGGGACTGAGAATAAGGCGAACCTGGGTGCCAACGCGATGTTATCTGTTTCTCTGGCGGCAGCCTCGGCAACTGCTAGCTCTCGCAACATGCAGCCATATGAGTTTCTCGCGGAACTCGATGGCAGTCCAGGCAGATATAGCATGCCGGTACCGATGATGAATATCTTGAATGGTGGTGCGCACTCAGATAATAACGTGGACATTCAGGAATTTATGATCCTTCCGGTGGCCGCGGCAAATTTTTCCGAAGCGTTACGGTGCGGTGCAGAGGTTTTTCACACGTTGAAGTCCGTATTGTCAGAGCAGGGTTTTAGCACAGCAGTAGGTGATGAGGGTGGTTTTGCACCGAATCTGCCGAGTAATGAATCAGCGCTGGAGGCGATTGTGAGTGCTATTAATAAAGCGGGTTATGTGCCTGGAAAAGATGTTTACCTGGCATTGGACTGCGCCGCGTCTGAGTTTTACACCGATGGAACCTATGAACTGTCTGGCGAGGGTCGAGCGTTTGATTCTGAGGAGTTTGGTGATTACCTGGTTTCTCTCACAGATAGCTACCCGATTTTGTCCATTGAGGATGGATTGGATGAAAGTGATTGGGAGGGTTGGGCGAGCCTGACTAAGAAATTTGGTAAGCGGGTTCAGCTTGTGGGAGATGATTTGTTTGTAACCAATCCCAAGATCCTGCGCGAGGGTATTGAGGCAGGTGTGGCTAACTCGATTCTGATCAAGGTTAATCAGATTGGGACGCTGAGTGAAACCTTGGAAGCAATTAGTATTGCAAGGGAGGCTGGTTACACTACGGTTATATCTCATCGGTCTGGTGAGACAGAAGATACGACGATCGCGGATCTAGCGGTTGCGACCGCCGCAGGCCAAATAAAAACTGGGTCTTTGTGTCGCTCCGATCGAGTGGCAAAATACAATAGATTACTTCGCATAGAAGATCGATGTTCTGCGCCCTATAAAGGTTTGGCGGAATTTCAGCGATGAAAAATACAATTCTGATAAGCATTGCGGTAATGATTTTATCTCTGCAGTATCGCCTTTGGGTTGGCGAGGGCAGCCTTGCGCATGCGAGTGGCCTTAAAGAGCAAGTTCAACGAATGCAGTCAGAAAATCGTTCGATGTCGAAAAGAAATGCCATCTTGAAGGCTGAGGTAATTGATTTTCGTTCCGGTCTTGATGCGATTGAAGAGAAAGCTCGCAGTGATTTTGGCTTAGTTAAGCAAAATGAAACTTTCTTCCTGCTGGTCGACAAATAAGAATCTAATGCCATGAATGCTGTGCGGTCTCTGGCCGGTGTTTGTGTTGTGATACCAGCAGCCGGAACTGGTAGTCGCATGTTGTCTGAAATCCCCAAGCAATACATGAGGTTATCAGGAAAACCTGTTCTCCAGATTACGCTTGAAAAATTCCTGGCACTAGAGCCCGATCGTGTGGTTTTGGTCGTGTCACCGGACGATGAACAGTACCGGGGTATCGATATTGTTGAATCATGTGAGGTTGTGGTGGGTGGCGCTGAACGAAGTGAGTCGGTTTCTAACGGACTTGGGTTGCTTGATCTTAAGCCATCCGATCTGGTCCTGGTTCACGATGCGGTTCGGCCTTGCGTGCGCAGCGCTGATATCCTTCGATTGGTAGAGTCGGTGGCGAATCATGACGTAGGGGGACTGCTTGCTGTTTCTGTTATCGAAACTTTGAAGTCCAAATGTTCAGGTGTTGTTGAGACGATCGACCGTGAAGGATTTTGGCAGGCACAGACGCCTCAGGTATTCCGCTATGGCCTGCTGCGCGAGGCGATTGATAAGGCTTTGGCGAATGAGCAAGTCATTACTGATGAATCTCAGGCAGTCGAGAGCGCAGGATACGAGCCATTGCTAGTGGCTGGCCACAGAGACAATGTAAAAATTACGGAACCTGGTGACATTGCTTTGGCTCAGTTTTATATGGAGCATGGCGAATGCGCATAGGCCAGGGATTCGACGCGCATCGCTTCGCAGATGAGCAGGGCCGTTTTGATATTCGCTTGGGTGGTATAGATGTGCCCAACGATAGACGAGTAGAGGCCTATTCCGATGGTGACGTCCTGTTACATGCATTGTGCGATGCCTTGTTAGGTTCACTTTCGCTTGGCGACCTAGGCAAGCACTTTCCTAATTTGGATGACACTTATCGAGACATCGATAGTGTGAAGCTGCTTAGTAGTGTGATGGGACTTGTTGCCGAGCGGCGTCAGCGAGTTGTAAATGCAGATCTTACACTATTGGCAGAATCTCCGAGAGTGGCTAAGTACACAGAGGGTATGCGTCGGACAATCGCAGATACGCTTGAGGTATCTGCGGACAAGATAAGCATCAAGGCAACGACAACCGAGGGTATGGGTTATATTGGCCGTGGTGAAGGCTTGGCCGCGATGGCTGTTGTTTTGGTGGAGCCGCTATGACCAGTTTTGCACGAATGTATCCGGCGCCAGATCAATGTGGCCTTATCAAACAGTCGGCCGAAGACTTCTATGTGCGCGAAGTGGCGATTGAAGATCTCGTAGGCAGCGGTGAACATGTATATCTAAAGGTTAGAAAACGGCATGCTAATACTCACTGGGTAGCGAGAAAGATTGCGGATTTTTGTGGTGTTAGGCAGATGGATGTTGGGTACGCTGGTCGAAAAGACAGACACGCCGTTACTGAGCAGTGGTTCAGCTGTTATCTCCCTAAGGAAGAGCCGTCGTGGGATGATCTTGTGATAGAAGGAGTCGAATTGCTAGCGGTGGAGAGACACTCTCATAAGCTTCGCCGCGGCAATCTTCAAGGTAATCAGTTTGATATTAGAATTAGAGGTCTGCAATCTCCTGATCGTGAGTTGATGGAGATACGAATCAACGAGATCAAGCTTCATGGTTTTCCGAATTACTTTGGGGAACAGCGATTTGGCAGGGACAATCTGACCCGGGTCGACAAATTTTTGGCCGGTGAAAAGCGCGGCGTTGCGGGTCGAGACATGCTCATTTCCGCTGCCCGTTCCTATCTATTCAACCAATATTTAGGAAACTGTATTGAGGCTGGCGATATTCCTGAGTTTGGGCCCCTATACGGTAGATCGCGGGACCCTCAGTCAGGCGAACATTTGCTGTCTACTAGAGAGGTAGCTTGGGTCGAAGGATTGCGGCGCCTAAAAGTAAAAGCAGGGCGGCGTTGTATGGTTGTTAAACCAAAATCGTTTGATTGGTGCTTTCAAAGGACTGACCTGCATTTGTCCTTTACCTTGCAGGTGGGTAGCTATGCGACCAGTTTGCTTAGGGAATTGGTTAACTATCAAGATGCATCGCTGTGGAGTAAAGAGTGAATAGCGATTTATCAGGTGTGGGAATGACTTCGCAAAGAACCAGAAACCGATTGATAGATCGGTTACGCGAACAGGGCGTTAACGATGCACGGATTCTTGAAGTGATCAAATCGACACCACGGCATTTGTTTGTTGACGAGGCGTTAGCGCACCGGGCATACGAGGATACAGCGCTACCGATAGGTTTTAACCAGACAATTTCGCAGCCTTATATTGTCGCTAGAATGACTGAAGTACTGCTTTCAGCAGGAACAATGTCCAAAGTACTAGAAGTGGGTACGGGTTCAGGCTATCAGACTGCAATTTTAGCGCAGTTGGTAGAAAAGGTTTACACCGTTGAGCGCATATCGGGAATGATTGAACGCGCCGCGTCCAGATTTAAAATGCTGGGATTACGAAATATCAGCTACCGTCATTTAGATGGCGGTATGGGGTGGCCGGAGAGGGGACCATTTGATGGTATTATTCTCACTGCATCTCCAATGCATATCCCGGATGCTCTGGTAGAGCAATTGGTCGTTGGTGGTCGCATGGTGGTGCCGCTTGGGCTAGATAATGCTCAGGAACTGGTGCTGGTCAAGCGTATAACAACCGGTGTGGAGAAGGAGGTTCTCGAGAAGGTGAATTTTGTCCCCTTGGTTAGTGGGAAAACATGAGAGTTGTGTGCATCGGACTACTGATGGGCGCGGCGGAAATCGTGCCTGGAGTATCTGGCGGAACTATTGCTTTTATCTCTGGCATTTACGAGCGTCTCGTCAATGCGCTGAAGTGCTTCACCCCTGTCTTGATTCTTGAGTTACGTGATAAGGGTATAAAGGCAGTGTGGGTTTTG
>MDTE01186429.1_pt1 | contig 31261 bp, 21 predicted proteins | sample 811231 | NCBI WGS metagenome assembly MDTE01 (sample SAMN05326651, study PRJNA326480) | marine metagenome | isolation source: seawater | place: Indian Ocean: Red Sea | collected 2010 | reverse complement strand
GCCACGTGAGATGACGGCGATGCGATCGGCAATCTCGAAGATCTCATCGAGATCCTGACTGATGACCAGGACCGCCGCCTGGTTGCGGGCCAAGTCGACCAGTGCTTGACGAATCAACGCCGCGGCGCCCGCGTCCACCCCCCAGGTGGGCTGGTTTATGACCACCAGCCCGGGTTCACGGTCCAGCTCGCGGCCAACGACGAATTTCTGCAGATTGCCTCCCGACAGTGAATTGGTATCGGCATTGCGCTTGCTGGTTCTGACATCGTAGGCGGACACGATGCGGTCTCCCAAGGCCATTGACTCCTTGCGGTTCAGCAGACCGTTGCGACACAGGCGGTCGTCGGAGGCATGCCGGGTGAGGATCACGTTCTCGGACAGCGACATGCCCGATACGGCAGCGTGGCCCAGACGTTCTTCCGGTACGAAGGCGGCGCCGAGACGGCGTCTGGCCGAAATGTTGTGCCGACCGCAGGACTGACCGTCGATCACGACTGCATCGGCCGAGTTCAACGGACGTTCGCCAGAGATGACATCGAACAGCTCGGCCTGGCCGTTACCCGCAACGCCGGCAATGGCGACAATTTCACCGCGATTCACTATCAGGTCGACGGCGCGCAGCGGGACACCGAATGGACCATCAGCTTCGAGATTGACACCGCGTAGGTTCAACATGGGTGTTCCTGCTTTGCCATTCCGTGCCGAAGTGACGGCATGCACATCGGATCCGACCATCAGCCGCGCCAGCGAGGCCGCAGTTTCCTCGGAAGGAGTCACATTGGCGACCACTTCTCCGTGTCGAAGAATGGTTGCGTTGTGACAGAGTCGCTTAACCTCTTCCAGACGATGAGAGATGTAGAGCACTGCGCAGCCCTCGTCGGCAAGCCGGGATAAGGTGGAGAACAATTGCTCCGCCTCCTGTGGGGTCAACACTGCGGTCGGCTCGTCCATGATCAAAAGCCGTGGCTCCTGCAGCAGGCAGCGCACTATCTCGACGCGCTGACGCTGTCCTACAGACAAATCCGCAACCAACGCGTCAGGTTCGAGCAATAAGCCGTACTGGGTGGAAACCGTCGCCACCCTCTGTGCAGTTTGAGCAAGCGGCTCCCGGTCGGTCATGGCCAGAGCGATGTTCTCGGCGACGGACAAGGAGTCGAACAATGAGAAGTGCTGAAACACCATGCCAACGCCGAGGCGGCGCGCGGCAGCGGGGTTGCTGATGGTGACTTGTTCATTGCGCCATTTGATCTCACCGGACGTCGGTTGCAACGAGCCGTAGATGACCTTGACCAAAGTTGATTTGCCGGCGCCGTTTTCACCCAGCAAGGCGTGGATCTCTCCGGGCATCACTTTGAGACTGACGTCGTCATTGGCAGCGAAGTCACCAAATTTCTTGACGATATTCAATGCCTCGAGAAGAAACCCGTCGTTGACGTTCACATGGTCCCCGGTGGTGCTCAAATGAGTTGCTCATTGCCGTCGCGCTGTTGGCTGCGTCGGCTGCGTCCAGATTCTCTGACCAACAGGCTCCCATCCTTGCAAGCCTTGAGCTGTCCGGCAACAGGGATTGCAATGGCTGACGGTTCCTTGGACTCGACGCCATCGATTCCGATTGGACAGATGAGCTTCTGGAACTGATCGTCACTGATGCCTGCGGCGCGTAACCGGCTTTTGAAGCGGGCCACCAGTGACCCGTCGGGCAGGCACCCGTTTCGAGGATTTGTTGCTTCTTCGGCGGTGCGGACCAGCCGCTTAGCTGAGAACACCGCATGAACCGCAAACTCACCGTCAGCTTCCAGGCGAGCGAGCGATTGCAGCTCCGCTCCACGCTCGAGCGTGTGCACTTCAGTCAGCAGCGACACTGACCACAAATCGATGACTAAACCTTCAGCCAGAGGGCCGTCGGAGGTGTCGAGCACGTGGGTAGCGAGGCCTGCCATGCAACCGTCCTGGAGCGTTTTTGGAGACGCTCGACCGATTATTGCAAATGCACCGCCAGCGCGCTTGCTCTGGAGTTTCAATACGAGCGTATACTCCGCGCGAACAGGGGACTTCCGCGCATGATTACCCTCGAAAACCGGGCCAGCTTCGACCTTGACCGTTACTTTCGTGTTGCCTGGCAGGGTGAGCACGTCCAGCTTGCGTCGGCTGCGGTCGACAATATCGCCAAGTGCCGACAGAGCTTTCTCAAGCTCATCGACGAAGACGATGACATAGTCGTCTATGGCGTCACCTCCGGCTACGGTCAGAACGCGTATCAGCGCTTCAGTAGAGAAGAGCGTGTCACCCATGCGCGCAAGGTGAGCTATGCCACGTCTGTTGCATTTGGACAGCCGCTGCCGACGCGGGTGACACGTGGTTTCGTATTCGCCCGGCTCGCCAATTTCATCGAAGGTCATGCCGCGGTCTCTCCCGAGTTGGCGCAAATTGTCGCCACCATGTTGAACCAGGGCGAGTTGCCGGAGGTGCCCTCGAGGGGGATGGGTTGCGCGGGTGAGATTCAACCTCTGGGCCATTTGTTCTCCCATATCGCCAAAGAACGCGACATGGGTGAAAAAGAATCCTTGTCGTTGGTCAACGGTTCACCCTGTGCGAGCGCGCTGGCTGCTGACGTCCTTCTCTCCGGGAGGCGGCGTCTGGTGCTCGCCTATCAGATTTTTGCGCTTTCGCTGGAAGCCTTGCGGGCACCGCTCGGCGCTTATGATTCGGCACTCGAGTCGTTGTGGCATGCCGACGCCGAGCAGGAGGCCGTGCGCAAGCTGCGATCATTGACTGCCGGGGGCGGTGATGAGAGGCGCTCGTACCAGGCACCAGTGTCCTGGCGCATCGCGCCACGCGTGTTGGCGAGAGCGGAACGAGTGCTCTCGCAGTTGCAGCAGGTCGCCGAAGACGCGCTCGGCAGTGTCACCGATAATCCCGTTTACATCCCTCCGGATGAGACCCATCCACTCGGTCGGGTGTTCTCGACGGGGGGGTACCACAACGGTCTGGCCTATCCGGCTATTGACGACGTGTCGGCAAGCTTCGCGGATCTGGCGACGCTGTGTGACCGGCAGATCACCAAGCTGCTCGATGGCCGGGTTTCGCATTTGCCCAATCAACTGCTTGCGGCCGACGATGGCTACATCGGTGTCGCCGGGATGGCCGCGGTGGGCTATGCGGAGGAGGCACGACACGCGGCCGCCAGGAGCTTTTTGCCGGGCTCCGAAGGCGGTGGATTTGGTCAGAATGACGTTGGTGTGCCGACATTCTGGGCATTCAACAATTACACACGAACCTGCCAGGCGTTCGACGCGTTGCTTGCCTACCTCGGTGTCACCGCGAGTCAGGCGTTTTATGTCACCGATCGAAAAGCGCCACCGGCGCTCGAAGATTGTTTGAGCACCATCCGAGCGTACGTCTCACCCGTCACCGAGTCACGCGCGCTAGGCCCCGAAGTCGAGCAGCTTGCGCGCTGCTTCAGTGAGCGGGCGGTAACCGCATAGACGTACAGTGCACATCTTGATGAGTGATTGCGCGCTAGCGCCGATCGTCGGCAAACCCGATGGTGCCGACACGTTCCTGACCCGCCTGGAGTTCGGCGGAGCTGCGTTCGCGTACATTTGTGCAGGGGTCATCCTCGAGCAGCAGCTGCGGGCTGCCGTCATTGATGAATCCGAGATACGGACCCGCCAGGTCGTAGCCTATCAAGCGCTGGAGCTTGCCTGAGAACGTCTTTGCCACCTCTGGCGGGTAGGTCAGGTACATGTTGAGCTCCTGACGCAGCCATGCATAGTTGTATTGCAGTGACAATCCGGTGCGGGGGCCATTCGACCTATTCTCGCCGGCGCCGTGATAGATGCCGCCGGTGTAAATCAGTAGCGAGCCACGCGGCATGATCGCAGGCACGACCTCGGACGTCTCGGGCGTACGGTCTTGTGGCCACTGGTGGCTGCCTGGAACTAAATTGGTTCCACCGTTTGCGGCAGTGAATTCCGACTGCGCCCACATGCAGGCCACGATGTAGGGCACTGTTGGGTGACTGATCGGATAGATGCCTCCATCACGATGCAGAGGTTGCGGTGTCTCGCCAGGCATCAAGTGCATCACGCCATCGTAGTTGAGCTGATAGCGGATGCAGTTCGGCAACAGCACCTGGTCTAGCACGCCCATCACTACCGCGTGCTCGGCCAGACACTGACATGCGGGCACCGCGGACAACAGCCCGTTGTAGCGCTTGGTCTTCAAACCGGAAAACTCGGTGTTGTTGGTGTCGAGAGTATCGAGCAGTGCGGGCAGCTCGCGATCGATGTCTGCGAGCAGATCAGGACCGAGCAGGGATTCGACAATGACACAGCCCGCCTCGGCAAGAGCACCGCTGATGTTGTCAATGCTTGTATCCGATTGGAGTCGTGGGACTTCTTTCATGTCATATCCCCTCTGGCACAGAGAACCAAGAATCAAACGCTAACCCCGGGTCTACTTGATTTCAATTGTTCGCGGACACCCCGCACGTTACTACGCGACCATCCATGACATCGATGGCGAGTGCGCGACTGGTTGACGTTTGTCGGGCATGGCGGGACCATCACCGAAGGCCAGGACGGATTCAGCGACGGATAGACACGGGGGGATGGCGATGGGCGAGCATACTAATAAAGGGGCAGAATCCAGATTCGATGTGGTCGGCACCCGGCCGACCAGACCCGATGGCGCTGACAAGGTGACCGGACGCGCACGTTACGGAGCGGATCTGCAATCGCCCGGAATGCTCGTCGGCTTGATTCTCCGTAGCCCTCATGCTCACGCCGTGATACGCAGCATCGACACCAGTGCCGCCGAAGCGCTGCCCGGCGTCAAGGCGGTCGCGACCCGGGATGATTTTCCAGAGCTCGAGGATGCGTCTCCGATCGCCATGCAGAACATGCACGACACCCAGGCCAACGTCATGGCGCGGGACAAGGCGCTCTATGAAGGTCATGCGGTGGCGGCGGTTGCGGCCACCAGCGCCAGTATTGCGCGTCGAGCGCTGAAGTTGATTGAAGTCGACTACGAGGTGTTAGCGCACGTCACCGATGTCGAGCAGGCGTTTGGTGCCGCAGCGCCAGTGCTTCACGGCGAGCGTTTCATACACGATGGGCGCGCTTCAAACGTTGCCGCTGTTCACGAAGTAGGCCGCGGAGACATTGCCAAAGGTTTCGCCGACGCTGATGTGATTGTCGAGCGTGAGTTTGTCACCGGGGCCAGCCACCAGGGGTACATTGAGCCGCATGCCTGTGTGGCGAACATCGGCGGTGATGGGCGTGGCGAGCTGTGGGTATGCACCCAAGGGCATTTCGATATCCGCAATATGTGCGCCCGACTGCTGGGCATCGAAGTATCGAACCTGCGCACGACTGCATCCGAAATCGGCGGCGGTTTCGGTGGTAAGACCACGGTGTTCATGGAGCCGGTGGCCTGCGTGCTGTCACGTAAGTCCGGTCATCCGGTGCGGGTAGTCATGAGCCGCGAGGAAGTGTTCAAAGGCAGCGGACCCACATCAAGCAGTCACATGAGGGCGAAGGTGGGAGTGACCCGAGACGGCCGCATCGTCGCTGGCGAAGCAGTGCTCAAGTTTCAGGCCGGCGCCTTTCCAGGGTCTCCAGTCAGCGGCGCCAGTATGTCGGCATTTGCGTGTTACACGGTGCCCAACGTGCAGGTCACGGGCTACGACATTGTCGTCAACCGCCCAAAGGTCACTGCTTATCGAGCGCCCGGTGCGCCAATATCGAACTTCGCCATTGAAAGCCTGTTGGATGAGGCAGCGCGTGAAATTGGTATGGATCCGGTGGCACTCCGTTTGAAAAACGCTGTTCAGGAAGGTGAACCAGCCGTGTATGGACCGACCTACGGTCCAATCGGGTTGCGCGATACCCTGTACGCGGCGAAGACCCATGAGCACTACCTTGGCGAACTCGGCCCCAATCAAGGACGCGGTGTGGCTACCGGCTTCTGGTTCAACTACGGCGGTGAGACCTGTGTCTCACTGAACTTGAATGTCGATGGTACGGTGGCGCTCGCCATCGGTACTCCCGATATCGGTGGCACTCGGGCGTCGATGTGTCAGATGGCAGCCGAAGAGCTGGGTGTTGCTTACGATCGTATCCAGACCATCGTCGCCGACACCACCTCATTGGGCTACAACGAAGCCACAGGCGGCAGCAGGGTCGCTTTCGCCAGCGGCTTGGCCACCATCCAGGCCGCGCGTGATCTGGTCGACAAACTGTGTGAACGTGCGGCGCTGCTGTGGGGGATCCCCCGCGATGCGGTGACCTGGGAGAATGGTGGGGCAAAACCGGCTGGCTCCAACGCCGGTGAGTTCGAGCCCTTGTCGATTGAGGATCTCGCGAAGGAGGCGGTCAACCTTGGCGGGCCTGTGGCCGGGCACAGTGAATCCAACTTCGAGGGCGCCGGCGTCAGCTTTGGCACCCACATTGCGGATGTTGAGGTGGATCCGGACACCGGCCGTGTCGAGGTGCTGCGTTACACCGTCATCCAGGACGCCGGCAAGGCAGTTCATCCCAGCTATGTCGAGGGTCAGTATCAGGGCGGTGCCGTTCAGGGCATAGCCTGGGCCCTGAACGAAGAATATATCTATGGTGATGATGGTCGCTTGCAGAATGCCGGATTCCTGGATTATCGAATGCCGGTCGCCTCGGATTTGCCCATGATTGACACCGTCATTGTCGAGGTTCCGAATCCCGGCCATCCTTATGGTGTGCGCGGCGTCGGTGAAACGCCTATCGTGGTACCACTGGCGGCGGTCGCCAATGCAGTCTCTGACGCTGTCGGCGTCCGTATGCAGACCATCCCGATGTCGCCGCCACGCGTGCTCGAGGCACTGGCGGCGCGTCGAGCACCGACAACAAGGACACTGTGATGACTCAGGCCCCCTTCGAGGGACTACGCGTTCTCGACTTTACCCACATTCTCGCCGGTCCCTTCTGTGCCTATCAGCTGGGTGTCATGGGCGCCGATGTCATCAAGATCGAATCCCCGGACAAACCGGATTTCGTGCGTGAGGAAGGTGTCAGTGCGGCATTGTCAGCGCAGGGCCGTGGCAGTCACTTCATTTCTCAGAATGGCAACAAACGCTCGCTATGCCTGGACCTTCGAACCGAAGGGGGACGACGTGTAGCACGCCGGCTCATCGAGACCGCTGATGTGCTGGTGGAGAACTATCGTCGTGGCGCCATGGAGCGTCACGGTCTCGGTTACGAGCAGGCACGCGAGAGCAATCCGAACATCATTTACTGTTCGCTGACGGGCTTCGGCCACAGTGGTGAAAAAGGCTTACACCCAGCGTACGACTTCGTCATTCAAGGCTTCTCAGGACTCATGGCGGCGACAGGCTCCACGACCGAGCATCCCATCCGGGTCGGGCCAGCCGTGCTCGACTACGGTACCGGTGCACAGGACGCATTTGCCATTGCGTCGGCTTTGTATCAACGCACCCGCACCGGGCGCGGTCAGCGTATTGATGTGGCCATGGCGGATGCGGCGCTGATGCTGATGTCGACACACGTGGTTGACGCTCAAATTACTGGCCGAACGCCGGTGCCTTTCGGTAATCAAGACCCGAAGAAGGTGGGCTATTCGCTCTATGAAACCGCGGAAGGACAGCTCGCGTTGGGCGCAGTCACCGTCAAACAGCATGCCGACATGTGGCGGGTGGTGGGCCGCGATGAACTGGCTCATGAGGTCGGACAGTTGAGCCGTAAGAACATGTACTTGCTTCGTGATGAGCATCAGAGATTGCTCGCCGAATTGTTGCTGACCGAGGACGCGGACCACTGGGAGCGGGTCATGAACGCCGGCGGGGTGCCGGCGGCACGGGTGAGACGGGTCGATGAGGCCATCAATCATCCGCAGATCAGTACCCGCGGTGTACTTGGAGACAGTGAGGTCGACCCCGACTCAGGTGAGACTTTGCGTATGCCCGTCGCCGCTTTCGGCTTTGAGCATGGCGGGCCGAGTCACCGCCGCGCGGCGCCACGGCTCGGTGAGCACAGCCGCGAAGTGTTGCTCGAAGCGGGGTTCGGCGATGACGAGATCGAGACGCTGATCAACGAGCACGCGGTGCAGATCGACGTCGCTTGATTGACAACCAGTCAGCGGGTTGGACGTGCAAAGCGTTTAGTCGTCCCCTGAGCGAACAATTATCTGTCGGAAAACCTGACCTAATTGTTTGGGGCTGCGAACAACTCGCCCGTGGTAACCTACAAAAACAATCGGATAGCCGTGTTGGCGTAGGGCTTGCGTGGCTGTCGCAGTGAGGTCACATCGGTCATTCAGCCTGGGTGCCGACCTCGAGTTTCGGTCCTATTTGATGGTGCATCTCCATTTCGATCAGCCGACCCTGGTACAGGCTTATCCGGGCAAGGGGCAAGAAGGGGTTGCACGGCTGAATGTGCAGACGAGTGAGTCCGGCGCGCTGATGTTGTTCGCGCTCGACCTGACGCTTCCGGGTCTGCACCGTCCGCGTTCGAGATTGATCAGCTAGGCCGGTCGCCGTTTACGGTCACCCGGTGCATGTAGCGTCGTTTGCCTGGGTAGTCGTTCAAGGCATAGTGCAGCAGGCAGCGATTGTCCCAGAAGGCGATGGAACCTTCACGCCAGCGGAAGCGGCAAGTGAACTCCGGTCTGGCGCTGTGCGCGTAGAGGTACTTGAGAAGGGGACGGCTTTCCTCGATGGTCATGCCTTCGAAGTGACGGGTAAACGCTGCGTTGACGAACAATCCCTTGCGACCGGTTTCCGGATGAGTCCGCACGACCGGGTGCAACGACTCGATAGGTGGTTTGCCGATGGCGTCCGGATGTACCTTGGTCGAGCGTGTGCGATTGCGTCTCTCGGCGACCAACGGGTCGGTCAGAATGTGATCCGAGTGCAGTGCCCGCAGCTTCGAAAGCTGCTTCTTGAGTCCCGGTGACAAGGCCTCATAGGCCAGATACTGGTTGGAGAACAAAGTGTCACCTCCCTCCGCCGGAACCTCGTGTGCGTACAGCATCGAACCCAACGCCGGCTCGGGCAGAAAACTGATGTCGGAATGCCAGATGTCACCAATGTTGTTGGCATCCGTGGCTTCTTTGACCACAGGAAAGATCTCCGGGTCGCCGTCCAATGCAACATACTGCGGATGGACATTCAGGCTACCGAACACCCTACCGAAGGCCTTGTGTTGTTCGACAGACAAACGCTGGTCACGAAAAAAAATCACCAGATGTTCGAGAAAGACACGCTTGATGTCGTCAATTACTTGCGGCGCCAGTGGCTGGCTCAAGTCAACGCCGCTGATCTCCGCGCCGGCCGCCGGTGACAGAACTCGGACTTCGATGTGTTCGTAGTTTTGCAATTGCGCGTTCACTGCGTGCTCTCCAGCTGTCGTCGCTCGAGTCGTTCCAAGGCCCACACGAGTCCTCCTGCATGCGGATTAATATGCACCACCGCGTCGAAAGCTGCACGTGCATCTTCAAATCGTTGTTGCTCGATGAACACCAGGCCTTTGCCGTACATCGCACCATAATGACGCGGTTCCAGCACGAGCACGCGCTCGATGTCGTCCAGCGACTTCTGGAAGTCGCCGATCGTGTAGTGCAACGTCGCTCTGGCATTCAGGCCATGCGCATAATCGGGCTCTTGCTTCAGGAGCTCATCGTAGACCCTGATGGCCGCATCGGGTCCGTGCCCGCTGAGGTACGCTTTGGCTAAGTCGAGCAGCCCCAGGGTGTAGTCATCGGCGTCGTGCCGCCAGATATCCCAGATGCGATCCTCGATGGCCGGGGCTTCGTCGGGATCCTGGATGGACTGCAAGCGGGCGAACAGTTCATCGAGTTCGGCGCTCGCCTGAACAACTGTTCCGCACCAGAGCCAAATTGACGCAAACACGATCGCCCGCACCCCGGCGCGAAGCGCGCGGCGCGCGCCCAGCAAGTTCATGAGGCACTCTCGAGCCACAATCTCTCGGCCGTCTGTTTGAGTATCAATGCCTGCTCCCAACGGTCTACGAGCTCATAGCCGTCGGCACCGGTGATACCGTACGGTGGTGGCCCGAGCTCACAGAGAAAATTGAGTCGGGCATTGTCCGGTTTGCGCGCCCGCCACTTGCGCATGGCGCGCAGCCACCAGTCTTCGAACAGTGTTACCCAGGGCTGATGTTGTGGCCAGGTGATGGACACCTGGACCTGCTCGCGGTTTGCGATCCGGCCCTGCAGGCCGGCGGCGCGGTCGACGACTTTGAGGAACAGATCCTCATGAACCGGATCCAATGGCAGCTCAATTTCACGACTGACTACCGCGTGAGACAAATCGGCGATGATCTCCATCTCCGGTACCAGGTCCATGACTTGCGCGGTGTAGAACAAATCGTTGGTGAGGGTGAATCGGTGCAGCTCGAAATGGGCCTCGACACCGAACCGCTCGGCCAAAGCCAGCGCCCGGTGCACGTATTCAGCGCCTTCTGCTGGCGTGAATGGAAAATACTTGGCATTGATGGCCACGAACCGTGACTCGAGTTCGTTGGCCATGTCGAATACGGGCTCGAGGCTCTCAACGGTTGTTGGAAACGCGACCAGAATGTTCGCGAGGCCGTAGTCCTTGAACAGCGGTTTGGCCTGCTCGACGGTCGGGTAATCTCCGCTCGCCATGTCAATGGAAAGACCATCGTAGCCCGCTTCTGCGACACGCTTGAATTTCTCCTGAAGGCTCCATTCGAAGCTGTCGGGTCTGCGTTGCTCCATCGCCCAGCTGCTTTGAAAGACTTCCAGGGTGTGTGGCATGTGACTGGTCCTGTTGGCTCCGGCTGTCTCAAAGTGTCAAGCAGAGTCTCAGTGCATCGTGCAAGGCGGCGTGAATATTGCGGCTGGCCACCGCATCGCCAATTCGGTAGAGCTGAAAACGACCGTCGGGATTTCGTTGCACACGCGACCCCTTGCCGGAGACCAATGAGTGCAGATCCAGCTCGCCGAGATTTTGCGAGTCGGGCACTAGGTCGAAATACAAGCCGTCCAGAGGCAGGGTGCCGTGCTCGATGGCCACCACGTCAACCGTGCGTGTCGATTCGTCGCGCGCGTAGTCGTCACGCAGTGTAACTTCGAATCCGTCGGCGGTTGCCTGGATGTTTCGAACCCGGGTGTTCACCGTGGCCGTGACATTGGTCTTCGGCAGTCGTTCGTAATATACGGAAATGTTGGCAATGCCGATGTCTTCACCGATGGTTCGGTCCGGTGTGACCAGTTCGACATCGGCGCCGAGCTCCGCGACATGCAGGGCGGCAGAGATGCCTTGGTGGTCGCCGTGGTCGTCGTAGATCAGGTAGCGCTTACCGGCGTCAGCGGGCTCGGTCAGCAAATCCCAGACGCTGATGGCATGTTCCGCGCCATCGCAGATTTCGGTGTTCGGCAGGCCGCCGGTGGCCAGGATGACCACGTCCGGTTCCTCCGCCAAGACTTCGTCACGCTCGGCATAGGTGTTGTAACGGACATCCACACCTAACGCAGTCACTTCGTCTGCGAGCCATCTGGCTATGCCGCTGACATCTTTGCGCCACGAAGCGCGGGATGCGACTTTGATCTGTCCACCCGGTTCAGCAGAGGCCTCGAACAGAACGACCTCGTGTCCCCGTGCGGCCGACACCCGGCTGGCTTCCAGACCTGCCGGGCCAGCGCCAACGACGACGACTTTCAGGCGCTCGCCGTGTGTTGGCGTAATAGCATGTTGCAGCTGCCGCTCACGTCCGGTCGCGGCATTCTGTAGACACAAGGCTTCGGCCCCGGTGTAGATTCGGTCTATGCAGTAGTTCGCGCCGACACAGGTCCGAATTCGGGATTCTTCTCCACGCTTGAGCTTGGCGATGGCGTGCGGGTCGGCAATGTGGGCGCGCGTCATGCCGACCAGGTCCATGAACCCTTCACGAACCATACGGTCCGCGCTCGCAAAGTCGTTGATACGTCCGGCGTGAAACACAGGTCGCGTGACGCTTTGCTTGAAGCGGGCGATTGTGTCGACCCAGGTGTTGGTCGGAAAGGACATACCCGGAATGTTTTCGACCAGTGTCGGGTTCTCGGTGGGAGAGCCGACCACCATGTTGAAGAAGTCCACGAACCCGGAGTCGGCGAGCATCCGGCCGGCGGTGACGGATTCGTCGGCGCCCATCCCACCTTCCAGACGTTCATCGGCATTCATCCGCACACCCACGATGTAGTCGTTTCCAACCTGTTTTCTGACCTCGGCAAGCACCTCCAGCGTGATACGCAGCCTATTCTCGAGTTCACCCCCGTAATCGTCGTGGCGAAGATTCATGCGATGACACAGAAACTGACTGAGTAAATGCGAGTTCATGGAGACTTCGCAGCCGTCTAGACCGCCTTCGCGGCAGCGGCGCGCGGCCTCGCCGAAGTCGCGCACGATGCGATCGATATCCCATTGCTCCATGGCCTTGGGAAATGCCCGATGGGCACGGTCGCGCACCGCGGATGCACTCACCGTCGGTAGCCAGGCGCCGTGATCCCAAACCGTGCGGTGCCCCATATGGGTGATCTGGCACATGAGTGCGCCACCATGACGGTGAATGCGTTCGGAGAAGCTCTGGAAATGAGGAATGATGTCGTCGGTGGCGACATCGAGCTGGCCGAACAACGAAGGTGAATCAATGGAGACGTTCGAGGAGCCACCGAACATGGTCAGACCCAAGCCACCTTTGACTTTTTCTTCGTGATAGCGCTGATAGCGCTCAGCCGGCATGCCGTTGTCGGCGTACGCGGGTCCGTGCGGCGTGCTGATGATACGGTTCTTGAGAGTGAGGTGCTTGAGCTCGAAGGGCTCGAACAAGGCTTCGTACATGAGGGCGTCACCAGTAGCATCGAATCAGCTCATACTAACGCGGTGGGTCCCGAATACAACGAGCCGGGCCGCATGTTCCACCAGGGCGCGGAATGGAAGCTGCCTCGCTGTAGACGGCCTGCGTTCGCGCAGGCGCAAAGTACAATGTGGCAACATCACGAACAGTGCTCGTAACACTCTGACGAACTGGCGAAATCTCAAATCCCGATGCCGCTCTGGTGCAACATGCCGGCTTACGTTCAGTCGGCGCCGGCCAGATTTCGTAGTGCGTTCAGCATGGCCGTGTTGACGCTCAGACTGTCCGTTTGGCGGTCGCGATTGGCGGCCCGACGCTCCCCCGGAATGTACGCTCCATAGCGCTCGCGGAGCTGATTCAAGTAGTCATCGATACGACGCGCCATCTGGGGACCGGCAAGCAGCGTCGCGTGTATGGCAATTACCAGCAGGCCGGTGCCGGGTGATTGCTCGCCTTCAATGTACGATGGGGCCTCCAGTGACCAGTTGGCGGCCGTTGCACCGGCCGCCAACATTTCGACCAGTAGCGCGACATTGGCGCCGCGGGCACCGCCGAATGCGAGCAACACGCCGTTCAGCGCTGCAGCCGGATCGGTTGTCGGTTGCCCGTTGCTATCTAGCGCCCAGTTGTCGGGGATATCGTGTCCGTTGTCTGCCGCAATTCGAAGATTGGCCATGGCGGTTTGACTGGACGACTGGTCGATCACCAACGGATAGGTGTTGTCCCTAGGGACACCAAGCGCAATGGGGTTGGTGCAGAACACCGGCTCTTTGGAGCCGGATGCCGCCACCAGCGCGGGGCCCGCATTGGTGGCCGCCAGAGCCACAAGCCCGCGCTCGGCCAAACGTCGAACATAGTAGCCGAGCGAGCCACTGGCATAACCGTTTCGCAGTCCGAACACCGCGACACCGACCTCACGGGTTGTGTCACACAAGGCTTCGAACTCAGCATCGAATGCCGGATGGGTGAAGCCTTCTGCTGCGTCGACGGCGAACAACGCCAGCGCCGGGCGCTCGGAACGATGTGGGAGCGAACCCTGCACACGACCCGCACGTAAGGCGTTGCAATAATCGATGGCCCCACCGAGGCCACCACCGTCACTACCTTCGCGTTGTGCGTCTATGCATGAAGCGGCGACCGATTGAGCAATATCACCGTTGGCGCCGCAACTCATCAACGCCCTGCGGACGAGTTCATTTGCAACCTGAATGTCGATATCGGCCCGGGTGTTTTTGCTCATGGGTTCACCGTTGTTGTTTCGTACAGCTTAGCGCTTCCGGGCGTCATGGTGGCGCGCTTTGCATTCCACTGAAGCTTCGTTAACGTGCACGGTGCTCAGTTCTGTCAATCAAGAAAGGGTTTTGACTCATGCCACGCGACAGTCGCTACGATGTGCTGTTCGAAACCGTTCCAATTGGTCCGGTCACGGCCAGGAACCGGTTTTATCAGGTACCGCATTGCAACGGTATGGGCGCTCACTATCCGAGTGCCATGGCAGCAATGCGGAGTGTTAAAGCCGAAGGCGGATGGGCAGTCATTTGCACCGAGGAGTGCGACTTCCATCACACCGGCGATGTCACTCCAGCCATCGAGGCCAGACTCTGGAGCGAGCAAGACATACCGATTCTCGCGCGTATGACCGAGGCGGTAAAACGTCATGGGGCGCTGGCGGGTTGTGAGCTCGTCTATGGTGGGGCGGCCGGTCACAACCGCTTGTCGCGAGAGGTGCCAATGGCGCCCAGCGCAATTCCAGTCATGGACCGTGAGCCTGGCCAGGCCCGCGAGATGACGAGGCGCGACATACGGGACTTTCGGCGCTGGCATCGCCAGGCGGCGGGCCGCGCTCGTGACGCCGGCTTCGATATCGTCTATGTGTACGCTGGCCACAGCTTGTGCCTGATGCAGCATTTCATCTCGCGACGTTTTAATCACCGCAGCGACGAGTACGGCGGCTCTATCGAAAACCGTACCCGGTTGTTGCGTGAAGTCATTGAAGACACCAAAGAAGAAGTGGGTGATCAAATGGCAGTTGCGGTTCGATTTGCCGTCGAGGAACTGGACGGGCCAACCGGCATCACCGCCGACGGTGACGGACGGGCCGTCGTCGAGCTACTCGCGGAGTTGCCCGATCTGTGGGACGTCAATCTGAGTGAGTGGTACAACGATTCGCAAACCGCGCGATTTTCCGATGAAGGTTACCAGGAGCAATTCATCCGCTGGGTAAAGCAGGTCACCAGCAAGCCAGTGGTCGGTGTTGGCCGGTACACCAGCGTCGACCGCATGGTGTCGCTGGTCAACAATGGTGTGCTCGACTTCATTGGTGCGGCCAGACCCTCCATCGCGGACCCCTTCTTGCCGGTCAAGATCGAGGAAGGCCGGGTCGAGGATATCCGTGAGTGCATCGGCTGCAATATCTGTGTGAGTGGGGATTACATGCACATGCCCATGCGCTGCACCCAGAATCCCACCGTCGGCGAAGAATGGCGACGTGGCTGGCATCCAGAGCGCATGGCGCCCAATGGCAGTGACGACTCAGTGCTCATCGTGGGCGCTGGTCCCGCAGGCCTCGAGGCCGCCAGAGCCCTGGGGCAGCGCGGTTACACCGTGACGGTGGCGGAGGCTACCCAAGAGCTTGGCGGTCACGTCTGTCAGCACAGTCGGCTGCCGGGCTTGTCGAGCTGGCAGCGGGTGGCCGATTATCGTATCGGTCAGCTGTCGCAGATGCCCAATGTTGCGGTGTATCGGGACAGCCGTCTCGATGCCAAGCAAGTGTGTGAGTTCGGCTTCGCGCATGTCGCCATCGCGACCGGTTCGCGGTGGCGTGTCGATGGTCGCGGCCGAGCGCACCCTGAGGGCCTCGAGTTGCCCGTGGACCGGTGTGTCACGCCGGACGAGGTCATCTCAGGAAGACGGTTCGATGGGCCGGTCGTCATTTACGATGACGACCACTACTACATGGCCTCGGTGCTTGCCGAAAAGCTCGTCGGCGAAGGTTGCGAGGTCATCTATGTGACGCCTGCTGACTGTGTCTCGGCCTGGAGCGCCAATACCATGGAGCAGGGCTTTGTTCAGGCGAGGCTCATGGAAAAAGGTGTGCAGCTGGTTCTGGCACATCGGTTAGAGGGCCTCCAGGGTGATGAGTTGGTGTTGAACTGCGTCTACAGTGCAAATGAGCGTCGAGTAGAGCTCGACAAGTTGATACTCGTCACCATGCGTGATCCGAATGATGAGCTGTACGTCAGTCTCGAGACCGAACGCGACACCTTAGAGAGCGCCGGTATCAAAACCGTGCACCGCATCGGCGATTGTTTGGCGCCGGGCCTGCTGGCCGCAGCGGTCTACGGTGGGCACAAATATGCACGTGAGCTGGATGACGCTCCTGCTGCCGACGAGCCGCCATTCAAACGAGAGCTGGTCGAGTTGAGTGAGTGCTGGCCGCCTTAGACTCGTTACGGATCCGACGTCTTGCTGCAACTGCTGCACCGACGACATCAGCGATAGGCCCGTTTCTCAGCCTGGACTCTGACCCACTCGGTGGCCTCGGCCAGAGACCTGTGTACGAATGCATCGCCGTCGATGTTTGCGGCCAGACCGTGGAACTAGACATCGAGCGCGTAGTCGATACGGGTGCTGCCCGAGAGTAGCGCTCGACGCGCCAGTAGCCGACGGTATCAGCCAGGTCGGTGTCTCGATAAGGGTCGGGTTGCCAGGTGTCGAAGATGCCGCGGACCGAGCAATGCCGCCATTCGTTGTCGCTCATAGCATCCGGCCACCGTCGGCATCGGAGTCAGGACTCGGTCAGCGTACCGTTGAGACTCCAGTCGTACGGTAAATACTTGATTCGATACTCGTCATTTTCGAGGGCGTCTGCGAGCTTTGGATCGTCGACATAACGCGCCAGATAGCGCTGTACGGACCCCGCGTCATCGACGAAGTCTTGTTCGAACCAATCAAAAATCTTCGAAATGTGTGCGGTCTTCTTGTCGACGTCGAACCGGTTTCGGCTGTTGTCGTTGACAAAATTCCAGGTGTTCTCCTTGAGCTGTCGCTCCAGATCGGTCGCAGTGTAGACCTCCGACTCGAGCTTCGGGCAAGAGGCTGAAGCACATACTATGGCAAAATGAATTCTCGGTTCCCCGAGGGGAATCAGCACTTCGCGTTCGAGTGTATACAGATCGATGTATTCTTTGGCTGCAAGATATTTTTGGTTCTTGAAGTAGCCGATGCGCTCGAAGAAGCTACTCGGGGAGTGACCGTCGATAATGCCCTTGATGGCAAATGCGTTGTAGGCGTTGATCCAGTAGGCGAGGACTTCTTTCTCGCCCGACAGGGCTTCCAGGTCTGTTGTGCCGAGGGTCGTCAGATAATCAGAAAACGCCTGGCTGTCGGCGATGCCGTCATAGTCAACATGACCATCGGTGACGTGGGCGCTCAGCAAGTCGCCGAACCCGCTGTGTAGCGCATCCGACCCGATGCTCTCAGTCGCGTCGGCTGAAAACGCTGCTCCAAGCAGTGCGCACCACATTGCCGCAAGCCACAGTGTGTGTACCCGGAGTTGCAAAGCCGCATCAGTTGCTGTTGGGGTCTCCAACGGTTCCTCGCAATAACCTGAATGGTGCAAGAACTCTGACCAGTGTCCCGGCGGTTAGTTCAGTCGTCGGCCTTTGGTTTGCAGAAGTAGGAGAGTATGGCGCCAAGCACACAGACGATGGTGTAGAACATGAACACATTCACGTAGCCGACCATTTGTGACTGACGATCCACTTCGGCGCTCAGTTGCACCAGACCTGCGGATGATTCCACATCCCAGATTTTGTCCAGTACCAGCCCATGCTCGTGGGTCGAGACCTGGGTCGCCTTCTCGGAATACACCACTGCGCTGCTGCGTAGGTAGATGGCAACGGAGACCGCAACGAACATGCTCGTCGACAATTGGCGTAGCAGGTGGAACAACCCCGAGCCCTGGGCCATCTGCGAGGGCGACAAGCCGGAGAAGGCGACCATGATGATCGGCGTCCACATCAGCGCGGTGCCAAAGCCTTGAAACCCCGCCGCCCAGAACAAAGTGCCGAGCGAGGTGTCCAGGGTGAAGAAAATACCCTGGAATCCGCACAGACCGGCTGCTAGAAAACCGACCGCAGTGGTGGTGCGCGGGTAGGGCCCAGCAGTTGCGCTGACGACAAACAGTCCAATCAGCAAGCCGAGACCACGTATACACAGAATCCACCCGACTGTTGACTCAGGGTAACCCTGAACACCACCCATGATTGCTGGGAATATCCAATTGGGCAGGAAGTTGGCCATGCCAAACAAAATGATCATGACCGTTCCGAGGGTGAATCGAACATCTTTGAACAACGACAGATCTATGAAAGGCCTGGAATGTCCGAAGCAGCGACCGAGGAAGAACAGAAAGCCGATGGCGGAGCCAATTGAGTAAGTCAGGATCTCGGGTGACTCGAACCAGTCGAGACGCTCGCCACGATCCATGGTCAACTGCAGGCCCGTCACCGCAATGGATAAACCGATAAAGCTAATCCAGTCGAAGCGCGTGCCCGCTTTCGCGCCTCGATCAGGAATCCAGACTATCACCATGGCCAGTGACACCACCGTCAGCGGCACCAGATACCAGAATGCCCAGCGCCAATCGAAGGTATCGGCGAGATAGCCGCCTAACACGGGAGCCATGGCTTGACCGAGCACGGTGGCGATACCCCAGGCTGATTGCGACCAGGCGACCTGCTCTTTGGGATAGACGGCGAGCAATATGGCTTGGGTGACGGCGATAATGGGGGCGCCGAAAGCACCTTGCAGGGTTCGGTAGAACAGCAGGGGCGGCAATGATTGGGCGGTTGCACAAAGAATAGTCGAGAGCCCGAACCCGGCGACCGTGATCATCATCACTGAGCGCCAGCCCAGACGGTCGACCATCCAACCGGCCAGCGGCGTTGCAACCACCGAGCCTATCACGGCCAATGTCAGCACCCAGGAGATCTGGTCGGGGCCGGCCGACAAAGTACCTTGCATTTGCGGCAACACCACGCTGACGCTGGTCATGGCCATGGAATGCAGCATGGAGCCCATGGATACGGCAATCAGGATGAGATGCCGTTGCATGGGTGCCATCTCGCGCTGTAGCGCGTTCAGGCTTTCGGCGTCGTCATGCCTCACAGTTGTGACCCGTGGTCATGGGTGAAGTCGAGCTTCACGTTGTGCACCGGTCGGGCTTCTTTTTCATCGCAGACCGAATTTGGCTGCCGCGTAGGCGATGGCTCATTGTGCCGTGGCTGACCTGTTAGGTAAAAGTCGTTGAAGCCGTGCACGGCCGCCGCCATCTCGCGTCCATGGACGGATTCACGGCGTGTCGTGGAAACGACCTGTGGCTTTGGTGCTGGTGGCCTGGTCTTGGGATTTGAACGGAGGGTGCACCAATTTCAGTCCGTCGATGCTTTTGCTGCGTTTCGTATACTGCCCGCACTGCGCCGTTTGGGGCCGCTTGAAAAAGGTTGGGAGTTGAGAATGAGAGTTGGGTTGATTGGGGTTGGGACCATGGGAAGCGCGATTGGGATGAACATCCTTCGTGCTGGGTACGAGTTGGTGGTTCATGACATTCGACCGCAGCAGGTGGCGCCACATAGAGAAGCGGGGGCGATTGTGGCTGACAGCCCGAATCAGCTGGCGCAGTTGTGTGAGGTGGTGCTGACGTCGTTGCCTGGGCCGGAGGAGGTCGAAGCTGTCTCGTGCGGTAGCCGGGGGTTGTTGCAGGGCATTGGGGACGGCAAGGCTTATTTTGACTTGTCGACTTCGTCACCGGCACTGGCGCGTCGTCTGCACGCCGAATTTCTCGCACGTAATGCTGACATGCTCGACGCTCCCGTGAGTGGGGGACCCTACGGGGCAGCCAGTGGTCGGCTGGCGATGTGGATTGGGGGACGAGAGCAGGCCTATCTAAGACACCGGGACTTGCTCGAATCCATCGGTGATGAAATCTGGTACGTGGGGGAGAGCGGGGCGGGAAGCATTGCCAAGCTGGTGCACAACTGCGCTGGTTTCATCATGTACGCCGCGCTGGCGGAGACGTTCTCCATGGGTATCAAGGCGGGCCTGGCGCCTGACGTGTTGTGGCAGACGGTGCGCAAGGGCTTGCATGGACGTCGACCGATGTTCGATTCCATGGCACGAAACTTCTTGCCGAGCAGTTACGATGATGCGGATTTCCGGCTCGAGCTTGGTGCCAAAGATGTTGGTCTGGCGACCGAGCTGGCTGCTGAGCACGGGGTACCCATGGCGCTCGCGGCACATGCGCTCGAAGAGCTCCAGGCCGCGCTGGCACGCGGCTGGGCCGACAAGGACGCCCGGGTATCGATGTTGCTGCAGCTCGAGCGCGCTGGTCTGGAACCGTTGTCGGTTTCGGCCGAGCGCATCGCAGAGATCATGAATGCGGGTGAATGAGCCACACGCGCTGTGGCGCGCAGGTGCTCATCAAACATGGCAACTGTGGGTGCTGCTTGCGGGTGGCACATCCAGGGTCGGATTGGATGGAAAAAAACCATCGGGTGTTAGCATCATGGAGCACGAAACGGTGGGTTGAACCGGGAAGTCCTCCGGGCGCGGCAGATGATGCAGGCCAAAGCAGTGCCACACCGTGATGGGACGATCGACGATATTGCGGTCGGCTTGCGTCCAGCGGGGCAGCCCCTCGCCGGGTTGGCTTTGGTTGACGTAGTCACCGGCCGGCCAGCGTTGCGTCTCATGTGTGGGCGTCACCCACAAGTGATGCCGCGTGAAGCCCGCACGTAGACCGAGTTGTGAGCGTGGGCCGCCGAGCGCTGTCACGCAGCTGGTGGGTAACAATCGGTAGCCTGCATGGCGGCCGAGTTCGTCGCGTTCTGCGCGGTTGACGATTTTCCAGTATCGGTTGGTCCCGATGCTGGCGTTGCGTTTGCCCATGGCCTCGGTTTCAAGCAGGGTTTCGACGGCTTGAAAGGCATTGCCTACGGGATTCTCAGGGCCCTCGGGAAGTACCTCGGTATTGATTTCCATGACCGCGTTGTCAGGGCCGTCGATCGACATTTCCAGGCGCGCACAGAAGATGTGCTGATGGATTTGACCGAGTACATCGGGAATTACCTCGGTGCCGAATGCACGCGCCGCTTGTGAATCGATGCCGGCGGTGTTGATGATGCCGGTCGCCTTGACCTCCAGTTCGACGCTGCCGTCGAGATGCAAGTACCAGTAGTACAGGTACTCGTAGTTGCCAACAGTGGCGATAAACGAGATCACCAGGCGTCGGCCGCGCCGGGTGTCGACATCTCCGGTGCGGAAGTCAGCATGTTTCCAGAGAATGCCGGTGTCTTCCTCATGCATGCAGATGGCATTCTTGATCACGTACGCATCGCCGTGAATGTCGCTCAAGATGCCGTCGAAGTAGTGAATCGAGCCCAGACAGTCACAGCCGAGTTCGAGGCTGTTTGCCATGGCGCCGATGCCGTACTCACCGCAGTCAAACGCATTCTTGCGTGCATGCAGCCCATGCGGGCTGCCGTAAGGCACAATCATTTCCGCTATGGAGGCGCGGCGCATGACCGGGCGCCACCGATCGTTATCCTTTAGCTGCAGGTCATGCAGCACCACACCCTCGCGCGCGGTGAAGCCGATTCTGAACTTCCAGCCGGCCCATTCGACGGCGTAGCCGTCGACTCGAAAGCTCGCGCCTTCCGGCTGCACGACTTCGATGGGCTTCAGGTCGGTTCTGAACTCGGATTGAAAACGACTCGCATAGTTGGAGTCATTCCATGGAATTTCTGGGCCGGTATCCTCGACGCTCAAGACTTCGCCGTTGTTTATATCGATGATGGCGCACAAGCCCTCGACCGGGTGCGCAAACTGATTGTCGTTGGCCCCGCTGCGAACCCAGACGATGGTCTGCACCAGCCGGTGATGGTCTTCGCCCGGTAGGCCACAGCGGCCCACCGACCAGGGGTCAGCGCACACCAGGGACAGATCGGTGACGCCCCGGTTCTCGAGGGCCGAGACAAACCGTGGGTCTTCGAGCGCGAGCCGCTCGGCATTGAGAAACTCATCGGGGCCGATTCGGGGTTGCGCACCTGGGCGCTGGAGCCAGCTTTCCAGTGTGCGGTTGTCGAGATTGACGACTGCCTCGTAGAGATCGCCGGTGACCGTGTCGTAGGTGCAGACGAATGTTCTGCGTGGTGTGGGTATGTCCGATGGCGCATCGACCGACGGTTCTTTGAGCTCGATGGTTTCGAAACGCATGCCCGCGCCGAGATCGTGAGCACGCCGGACCACGTCCGCCGAGAGTCTGATTTCAGTCACTGAGAGCGGCTCCAGTGGGTGAGTCCGCGTGTCGTTCAGCGGCTGATGATCAGTGTTCTGTTCTACAGACATACCTGCAGTCCTCTGTTGACGGTTGGCGCCGGTGGCCGATTGGAAAACTCAGTCGATCACCGTGACTGCAGCCTAAACACCCATCTGGTGATAGACAAACCCGGTCCGGAGGGGGGAGTCATCCGTTGCCAGTGACATGCGATCAGACAATAATGAGAATAAGAATGATTCGTGTCTGCACAATGTCTCAGTATGCAATGTTGTACAAACCGTGCCTGTGGGGCCAGCGCCTCTGCACCATGATTTGCTGCTGCCGGTGGGTTGCTCGTGCGGCTGTACGGCACCTCTGAGCGCCGCACGTCTCGCCAGCATCTGCGTTCCCATGTCAGCTACCTTGACCTCCAGACCCGCTAGATGGCCACGAATGCTTTCCGATCGTCCGAGCGGTTGGTCGATTGGCGCTATGTTGATCTGTCTGATCCTGATCGGACCCTTTGTCGCGCTGCTGTACAAGGCCAGTGGCGATAGCGGTGGCTTGTGGGGACATCTGATGTCGACGGTGTTTCCACGCTATGCCATCAACACCGTGTTGTTGATGATGGGTGTTGGCGCCGTCACTCTGTTCTTCGGCATCAGTACCGCTTGGGTGGTGAGCCGTTACCAGTTTCCCGGGGCCCGGCTGTTCTGCTGGGCACTGTTGCTGCCAGCCACGGTGCCGGCGTACATCATTGCTTACACGTACACAGACCTGCTCGAGTTCGCAGGACCGGTCCAGATCTGGTTGCGGCAATGGTTTGGCTGGACCACGGTTCGTGACTACTGGTTTCCGGACATCCGCTCCATGGGGGGAGCCATCCTGGTGATGGGCTCGGTGTTATATCCCTACGTCTATGTCATGGCCCGTGCGGCATTCAAGTTGACACCGGCCTCCTATTACGAGGTCGCGATGAGTCACGACCGGAACTTGCTGTGGTCGGTGGGAATTCCGCTTGCCAGGCCAGCGATCGTAGCTGGTGTCGCCTTGGTGTTGATGGAGACCGTGTCTGATTTCGGCACCGTCGAATTCTTCGCCGTTGAGACCTTGACCCTGGGTATCTTCAACATCTGGCTGGGGATGAACAATCTGGTCGCGGCGGCGCAGATTGCCTGTGTCGCTTTTCTGTTCATCATCACCTTACTGGTCATCGAACGCGCAGCGAGAAAACGTCAGCGTTTCACGGACACCGGTGCGCGCCATACCGGGTTGGTACCGACTCGCACCGTAGCCTGGCGCTCACTGCTGTGTGTGCTCGTGTGTGCAATGCCCATCACCTTGGGTTTCGTGATCCCGGTGGCGGTGTTGCTCGGTTTTGTGCTCGACGGCGCAGCCGTGACCGACTACCGGGCGCTCGGCGAGTATGCGATCAACTCACTGACACTCGCCGCTGGCGCCGCTCTGATTGTGATGCTGTTTGCGCTGGTGACCGTTCTGGTCACCACTTACCAACGCCACCCCGTATTGAAGGTGGTGGCGGCGTTGTCCGCCACCGGCTACGCATTTCCAGGAACCGTGCTGGCGATTGGCGTGGTGGCGTTCGCTGGAGGTACGGATGCGACCCTGGCGTGGTCGCTCGGCCTGCTGGGGCTCGACTTTCAAGGCTTCTTGATTGGCAGCACGGCGCTGTTGTTGCTCGGCCTGGTCGTCAGGTTTCAGGCGATCGGCTACGGCGCGCTGGTATCGGGCGCGAAGCGGCTGTCACCCAACATCATGAGCGCGAGCTTCAGTCTGGGTCGCAGTTTCTCGAGCAGCGCGGTTTTCATAGCCTCGCCACTGCTGGTCAAGTCGTTGCTCGCCGGCGGCTTGCTGGTGTTTGTGGATGTCATGAAAGAGTTGCCCATGAGTCTGTTGCTTAGGCCCTTTGACTACGAAACCCTGGCGACCTACGTTTATCAGTTCGCCAAGGACGAGCTTCTCGAGCAATGCGCTCTGGCAGCCTTGTGCATAGTTGCCGCGGGCTTCGGTCCGGTCCTTTTGCTCAGCACCTACGAGCAACACAGCACACCGGGCTGAGCGAGGGGATTCAATGCGACATTCAAAACGCCAACCACCGTTCGCCGTGTGTTCTGACAGGCCTCTAATACACTGGTCGACGCTGCCGTGGTTGGATGCCTCGGGCTGTGTGGTGCGATGCAGGCACATCGGTTCGTTAAACTATGGCTTCAGCGATGCAATTCTATCCGAATCATTGGTCGCCCGAAGGACGAGGAAACTATCACTGTGGACCTGAGAAAAGCGGGGCTTAAGGCGACGTTACCGCGCGTACGCATCTTGAAGACACTCGAGGCCGCCGATGTTCGCCACATGAGCGCCGAGGATGTCTACAAGGCCTTGCTCGAAGCGGGAGAGGACGTCGGGCTGGCTACGGTCTATCGCGTGCTTACGCAGTTCGAGGCGGCGGGTCTGGTTATCAGACACAATTTCGAGGGTGGCCGCGCGGTTTTCGAACTCGATGATCGGGACCACCATGACCACCTGGTCTGTACGACCTGCGGTCGGGTGCAGGAGTTTCACGACAATGTCATCGAAGTCCGTCAAGATCAGATAGCGAGCAAGCACGGCTTCGCGATTTCAGACCACGCTCTGGTAATTTACGGTGAGTGTGGGAACTGTAGGGATTAGTCCACTGATTTGGCAATGGATGTCACCGCAGGTACGCGACCCTGCCCAAGGTGATCCTGGACGTCGACCCAGTAGCGCGCATGCACTAATCGCGCTCGAAAAGATAGGTCTGCTGTTTGTCGATCTGTACGTCGATGGTTTCACCGACTGACACCGAGAAGCTCCGCGGAAATCGAACTTCCAGATGGGCGTGGTGGTCATCGCCGTCCACACCGAACTTGACGATACGAGCGGCACCGGCGACATGCACTTCGCAGACGCGGGCCCTGGCGGTATACACGTCCTCGCGCCCATCTCTCATACTCACCGCTTCCGGGCGAATATAGACATCGACGGCACTGCCTTCAGAAAAATGGTCGGTAGGGAACCGGCACAGGGAGGTCTGCACTGCCCCTTTGTCCACTCGGCCTTCGAGACAATTCACGTCGCTCAGGAACCGGGCGGCAAAAGCGTTCACCGGTCGATCGTAGATGTCTCCCGGCGTACCCATCTGGACGATTCGGCCATCGCGCATAAGTGCAATTCGATCTGCGCACAGCATTGCCTCCTCGGGATCATGGGTCACCATGATGGTGGTCACGCTGGCCGCTTTGAGCAGTCCTACCGTTTCGTCACGAACCTGGCTGCGTAGCGCCACATCCAGACCGGAGAAGGGCTCATCGAGCAGCATGACCCGCGGATTCGGCGCCAGTGCGCGTGCCAAGGCGACTCGCTGTTGCTGGCCGCCGGACAACATGTGTGGGTACTTGTCAGCGTGCTCGCGTAACTTGATCTGGTCTAGCAGTTCATCCACTCGCCGCTCGATGGCGTTACCTGTGCCGCCGCGCAGCCCGTAGCCGATGTTGGCGCGAATGGTGAGATGCGGAAACAAGGAGAGGTCTTGAAACAACATGCCGACATTGCGTTTTTGAGGCGGCACGAATGTATCGCCGTCGACTACCGGGCGGCCGCCAACTTGAATCCGGCCTTGCTCGGGTACCTCGAAGCCGGCGATGGAGCGTAACGTTGTGGTTTTGCCACATCCTGAGGGACCGAGCAGGCACAAGAACTCGCCTTCCTCCACATCCAGGGTCACACCACGGATGACCGGAAATGCGGACAAGCTGACGCTGAGTTGTTCAATTTTGACCATCACACGCTGTATTGGCGAAAGGCGCCCGGACCGTATCAAGCTAAGTGTAGCGACGCGAGGGGCGTTGATAAAGTAAATGATAATGATTGCTTCTTGACAATGAGAATGATTCGCATTTCTAATTACATCACCGAATCACAAGTTAGGTAACCGACTCATGACAACACACGCTTTGCTAACGCCGGTGCTTGTGGTTGCACTTGGTGTCATGTCGACATCCACCCATGCGACCGGGCTCTACGCCGACTTCCCGGTCACTGTCAAAGGCTACGGCGGCGCAAAAACGTCCTCGGTGTCCTATAGCGGGCAAACAGCCCGACATCTGTTGCATGAGTCCCTCAAGAAACTGGCGGGAACTGCTGCGGGCACCCCCGATGCGGCACTCGAGGCGACTATGCTGTCGTACTACGACGGTAGCGACGGTTCGCTGCCGATTCTGGCGCCGGCCTCGAATGGCGAGTTCAGCTTCACCCAGACCCTCATCGATGAGGTCAGCGCTGGCAAGAACCTGTCCGGGAAAACATACGCGGGCGCCGTATCAGCCTGGCCCGGAAATCAAACGGGTGCGGAAATCATTCGATTCTGGATCTCGAAGGCTGCGGCTGCCCATCGCGGTTACGATCTCGCCAACGGCTACAATTACCCGCAGCTCATCTCCAAATTCATCATGGGGGCGGTGTTCTACAACCAGATTGCAGACGTTTATCTCGACGAAAATCTCCGACCGGACACAAAGCCGAACGACCAGCCCTACAAGAGTGGCGCTGCCTACACCGGCAAGGAGCACTCGTGGGACGAGGCGTTTGGCTATTTTGGAGCCGCCGCCCATACCTCCACGCTTTCCGCGAACCAGAGCTACGAGCTTGCAAAACGCGGCACCGAGTCGGACAGCACACCCGTTGCACTGCGGTTCGCAGACCATGATGGAAACGGTTCAGTCGACTACCGGTTCGAGATGACCTACGCCCTCGCGTACTACGCGGCGAGCTACGACAAGGGGGGCAGGACCAGTTACTTGAGTGACATCAACCAGGCATTTCTCGAGGGTCGCAAACTGTTGGCGTCGGCCAATGGCGAAAAGCTCTCGACCTCACAGCTAAGCGAGATTAACGCCTATGCGGAGACCATAAAGGCCGGACTGGAAGCGGTGCTGGCGGAGTCGGTTTTCAAATATGCCGGAAAGACATTCGAGGACATCGGCAAGCTCGAATCCGTACTCGATGCTGGCGGCGATGCAGAGAAAGTCACCCGAGATTACATCAAGCACTGGGGCGAGTTGAAAGGTTTCGCCATGGCGCTACAGGTGGGCGGCAAAGACCTCGGCGCCACGGCGGTGAAGCTGAATCGCTTGATCGGGGCTGGTCCGGTGCTTGCGAACAGCTCTCAAGTCACCGATATCGACAGCGCTGGAAACTACGTCAAAGATCAAGGTCCCGGTCTCGATGAGTACGCGCTGCATATGCTCAAAGTGCAGAATCTCATGGTCGAAGTCTTTGGGGTGCAAGCGCGTAACAGTGATCAGCTCAGCCACATCGGAGAACTGATGGAGCAACTCGGTGGTGGTGAGTCCGCCGAGAATGATTGACGGCCGAGGTTGAAGTAAACGTTCTTCGTTGCCCGCACAGGATGACACCGCGGTTTTTCTCATGAGCATCGATGTTCTCAACCAGTATCTGCTCGGTCTCGCGGGCAACCTCGTCGATCCGCAGAAGCGGTTGTTTGTTGGTTACATCCTGGCGGCGGCCGCCATTGCATTGCTGTGGGGCGTTCTGCGTGCACCGCACGATTGGCGTGCCGGCGTTTCGCAGATTACGAAGCTGCTCCTTACGCCTAAGCTCTGGTGGTCGGCTTCGGCGCGTGAGGACTACAAGCTCGTGCTCGCCAACCAGGCGATATTAATGGCTGCCGCGCCCTGGCTGGTGTCGAGAGCTGGCCTCACCACTGCGCTCTATTTCATTTTTCTGGACTGGTTTGGCGCTGTGTCGCCCGCGTTGGCATCCGCCCCTGAATGGCTGATTGTGCTTTGCTTCACATTGACGCAGTTCATTGTCGATGATGCTTCACGTTATGTGCTTCATCGTGTGCTGCATCGGATACCAGTCTTGTGGGCGTTTCATAAAGTGCATCACAGCGCGCGTTCGCTGACGCCGGTGACGGTGCTACGTTCACACCCGGTCGAAGGCGTATTGTTCACCCTGCGGGCGACGCTCACCCAGGCGTTGCTGGTGGCTTTGTTCGTGTCCTTGTTTGGAGACAAAGTGAGCCTGCTCACGATCTTTGGCGCGCAGCTTGGGTTGTTCTTGTTCAATGCGCTCGGGGCGAATTTGAGGCACTCGCCAGTCTCGCTCGGCTACGGAGTTCTGGAGCACTGGTTCATATCCCCGGCGCAGCACCAGATTCATCACTCCGACGCGCCGCTCCATCATGGCCGTAACTTCGGGGCCGTGTTGGCAGTCTGGGATCGCCTCGGTGGTACCTGGAGCCGGTCTTCGCTCGACCAGTGCTTGTCATTTGGTCTTGGCGGCTCTTCTCGGGACGCCGAGCAGCAGTTGACCCGACTCTACGTCGAGCCCGTAGTAGACGCGTTCAACTGCTTGTGGCATTTCGCGTGCAAGTGTGGGAGAAAGCTCACGATGTTTGCTCGCAATACCGTTTCGCCGCTTCGCCGACGCCTGATTGCATCGGGCACGATGCTGCTGATGTTGGCGCTTGCGTGGCCCGGTGGGCTGCGCGCTGCCGAGGCGCTCAACATTTACTCGCACCGCCAGCCGTTTTTGATCACCCCGTTTCTCGATGCGTTTACGGCGCAGACCGGCATTGAGACCAATGTGGTGTTCGCGGCAAAGGGTCTTGCGCAGCGCATGCAGTCTGAAGGACAACGTAGTCCGGCTGACGTGGTATTGACGGTCGACATTGCGCGTTTGAACGTCTATGCCGACAAGGATTTGCTCGCGCCCGTCGACTCGGAAACCCTGCGCGCCAACATCCCCGCTTATCTTCGAGACCCGGAGAATCGATGGTTTGCATTGTCGACGCGGGCACGAGTAGTCGCATATGCAAAAGCCCGCGTGGCTCCGACCGAAATTCAACGTATCGAGGATCTGGCAGATCCCCGCTGGCAAGGACGTATCTGTTCGCGCCCCGGTAGTCATGTCTACAACCGGGCGTTGCTGGCGTCGATGATAGTCGCCAATGGTGAGCAGGCAGCCGAGGCGTGGGCCGCCGCCCTGGTCGCGAATCTTGCACAACGCCCGCAGGGAAATGACCGCGCCCAGATCAAAGCCATTTTTCAGGGCGTCTGTGACATCGCAATCATCAACAGCTACTACTTCGGGAAGCTAAGAAACTCCGACATTGCCGAGCAACGCGAATGGGTCGAAGACATCGGTATCCTGTTTACCAACCAGGCCGGTCGCGGCAATCACATCAACATCTCCGGGGGTGGGGTGGCTAAGCACTCGAAGAACAAAGATGCCGCAGTTGCGCTTCTGGAGTTCTTGACCGAGGCGCTGGCGCAAGATCTCTATGGCAGCATCAACTACGAGTTTCCCGTGAACCCGGCGGTGTCATCGGGCCCCGAACCCAGCTCGTGGGGGGAGTTCATAGCCGATGATCTGCCCATTGGCGAGATTGCGCGTCTTGCACCGCAGGCTCAACGCATCATCGACCGCGTGGGCTGGTAGCGGCTGCCGCGGCTGATGGTCGACCCGTCGAACAGTTCCTTCAGCCTCGGAGCCGTCGCAGAGGGTTTTGCGGTCGGCTCAGATTGACGACACTATTGAGCGGTTCCGACTTCTCCCGCACGCGGCGATTTATGATCAACTGAGAGGGATCGACCGATGTCGCAGCAGTTTCCAATGCTGTTCTCGAGCTTCGACTTAGGGTCGTTGCGCTTGAAGAATCGTATCTTTGTTCCGGGCCACGGGACCCGTTACGCCCGTGACTATCAAGTCAGTGATGATCTCATCGCCTACCACGAGGCACGTGCTGCGGGTGGTGTCGGAATGATCATGACCGAGGTGTGCTCGGTGCACCCGACCTACGATCCGCAAACTCGGCTGTCGCTGGTGACCGATGACGCCATCCCGGGATTCTCGCGGCTGGCAAAAATGTGTCATGGCTACGATTGCGCACTGATGGCGCAGTTGTTTCACCCCGGGCGGGTGCCGGCATTGTCAGCTGATGGCAGCCGGCCGGTTGCGTATGCGCCATCCGAGGTGCCTGATGAAAAGTATCGCAATCAGCCCTATCCAATGCCGAATGCACTGGTGTGGGATTTCGTCGAGCATTTTGCCGAGGCTGGTAGGCGCTGCGCAGAGGCGGGTCTGGATGGTGTCGAGATCATTGCCAGCATGGGCTATCTGGTGCCGCAATTCCTGAATCCACGGACCAATCTTCGTGATGACGAGTTTGGTGGTGACTTTGAGGGGCGGCTGAAATTCCTGCGAGAGATTGTGAGCCGGATTCGGGCTCGGACTTCCCCGGAATTCGTGGTTGGCATTCGCATCTCGGCCGATGAAATGGACCACGAGGGACTAACGCCAGAAGAGGTGCTGCCCATATGTGAAGCCCTTGATGCGGACGGTGTGCTCGACTTTCTCAACATCATCTCCGGTACCGTTTCGAGCGCCGCAGGGTGGACTCAAGTGGTGCCGCCGATGTTCGTCGAGCAGGGTTATCTTGCCGCACATGCGCGTGCCATCAAGGACCGTGTTCGGCTGCCGGTCCTGGTCGGCGCTCGCATCAATCAGCCTCAAGCTGCGGAGCAGATCCTCGAGCGTGGCGATGCCGATCTGTGTGGGCTGGTGCGGGCCAATATCGCCGATCCAGAGTTCTCGAACAAAGCCAGAACGGGCCGGGCCGAGGACATTCGGGCTTGTATCGCCTGCAATCAAGCCTGCATCGGACATGGTGCAGGTGAGTTCGGGATATCTTGTATACAACGGCCGGAGACAGGTCGTGAGCGTCGTTATGGCACCCGTGCGAGCATCGACGAGGTGCGTGATGTTCGGGTGATTGGCGGTGGTCCGGCGGGGATGAAAACGGCGGCAGTGGCCGCCGAGCGGGGTCATCGGGTGACACTCTACGAGCAGTCGTCGCAGCTCGGCGGACAAGCCAGGCTGGCGCAGATGTTGCCCGGACGAGCGGAGTTTGGCGGGCTCATCACCAACCTGGTTCGCGAGATCGAGCGCCATGGTGTTCATGTCCATACCAACACACCCGTGACGCCTGATGCGAGCCAACTGGAAG